>Ga0210056_1000636_pt1 | contig 29620 bp, 29 predicted proteins | sample CryGeyCG2014_080_2_FD_183965 | JGI IMG/M metagenome (GOLD analysis project Ga0210056, IMG submission 183965) | Groundwater microbial communities from aquifer - Crystal Geyser CG07_land_8/20/14_0.80 (SPAdes) (version 2) | ecosystem: Environmental > Aquatic > Deep subsurface > Groundwater | place...
AAGTTCAGAGGAGGATAGGATAAAACTACAGTGTTGTTAACATGTAGACACCCTAAGTTGCATATTGCTTTGCAATTAACCTAAGTACGCCCACCCTTAGGTAAAATAACCATATGCACTTAATTATAGTGTCCTAATTTGAAATGACCTCGTCGTAGAATTCTAAAATTTGGCAAAGACGGGATTTATACCAGCTTTTCTTTTCCCCACTGTCTGAATTGCAATCCCAGCCAATATTGAATTGCAATTAGCAATGCATATTGGTATGATATCTTCACCATTATGGGCAAAAAAAATAATTTTGTAAGCATAATAGCACTTGGCAACTTTAACCCGGCTATCTTAACGCCGCCATTCCTTTTTGAAAAATGCAACTTCTGGAGTGAGGCAACGCCGAAGGGCCAAACCACTCCAGTTGTTTCATCTCTTGAGTTTGATAATGTTCATTTTATCATGGAACTGGAGAAGTTCCAGATTATGGAGAAAAACCCGTCCGATTTCAGTTCTACCTCTATAGTGAAGCTTATGCTAAATTATCTGGAAGTTTTGGCTTTCACACCAGTCTATGTTGTCGGTTTGAATTTCAATATTGATTTAGAAACTGACCCAGCCAAAGCCATAGATAAGCTCAACAATAAGGAACTCATTCTTGAAGTTTTTGATGCAAGAGAGATCGTTTATGATTCGAAGATCATATTTTCCAAGGCTTCCTTGAATTATATTTCTTGGGATATAATAAAAAAAGAGGATCTTATTAAAAGAATGACAATAAATTTTAACAAAGATATATTCAAAATCAACTACAACATTGAAAAAAGAGATGTTGAAAGTGATAGAAGCAAGATTAATGAAATGAATAAGATTTTGCCAGCTTTGAATTCAAATTTTGAAAAAATCATTGGAGAAATATTTCAGTGACACCGGCAGTTATTGAAGAAACTTCTACAACCTCGGGGCCTGTTATTCCTCTTTCGAAAAATACTGTTGCTATTGATAAATTTAATGACGAAAGCTTCTCAAGAAACTATAACGATAGACTGTTAGGTCTCTATGAACTTTGGACTAATAGCATGATGGCAGGCGAGAAGCCTAAAACGTTATATCGTGTTCCCAGGACGCAATTCATTGATTTGCGTCCTGGGAAAAAAGAACAAGACACAACAATCTATTTATCTTTCCAGCTTTCTCAATGGAACAACAAGCATATACAAAGCATTGCACGTATTCATGAATCCGTTTTACTGCTAAATGGTTTGTGGGGCCTTGCGGCTCAGCAATATGAGACCGAAAAAGAACTTTTCATCAGAGAAAATGCACTCAGGGTAGCTATTAATTATGCCTATAAATTTATAAAACAGATTTTTGCTCATGCTGAAATAAGAGATGAACTATACATAGACCCTGAAGAACCTGAATATAAGTTCTTGAACATAACAATTACTCCCAAGAGTGTTTCGGAGTCTGATATACCTCATCTTCTGGAAGGATTTGACAAGCTCCAAGACCTGTTCTTGGCAACTTTGGATAGAAAGTATACCTCTATGGTAACTTTCCATCTGGACATTCCCTAAATGATTGAACCTTTAGGATATCTCGACTTCGCAAAAGAAATTCTGGACAGCATCCCTATTACTGAAATAAAAATTCGAACTGCTGTGAACAGGGCATATTATGCTGTCTACTTATATGCTGCGGATAAATATTCCCAAGCAAAGGGAAATGATCCATCTATAGAAGCCATCATAAGAAGCCATGCAAGATTTATCAAAGAATTAAAATTAGAAGCGAGTCAACCATTACAAACATTAGGGAACCAACTGAATGACTTAAAACAGGATAGAGAAAAAGCAGATTACGAATATAGAGCAAATGTTTCAAAAAATTCAGCCCAAAAAAGCTATTTTCAAGCCCTTCATATTAAGCAAACCGTTGATACCGCATTCAGTTCCTTCATCGGGTAAATCTATTCCTACAGACACCTATTTTCTTTTCCATCCTTCGTTTCCCGGTGTAAACGCCAGTGAGTGATACTGCTTAAAAATTTTAAATAAAAGGGAATAAGCATCTCTTGCAGTGTTATCCCCTTCTTTTTCCTATCGACAGGGGAATGCCGTGCATCATGCCCGCTCTTATTTCAGCTTTAGATTGACGCAACAGGTATCATGCACGGCACACGGCATTTATCCGTATCCGTTCCAGCTTACCATTGCCTGTTCATGCTGTTTGCATAATTGCCGCAACCATCACGATAGGCAATCGTAAGCTTCCACTTCTTAACGACACTAAGGAAGGGTGACAGCAAGGAGTGCGCCAGCCCTCCCCAGCCAGCCCATCCGCCCCTCTGTCCCCCCCTCCCGCGCCTTCACCATTCGCAGTCTTCGTTAGATGAGAAAAATCAAAAAACAGTAAATAGAAAAATTCTGCTATATTATAATTCGGTAAGATAATTCATAAATTATTTCAGAATTCTCTGGTATGTAATTACTGGAGGGGGTTAGATGCCAAAACAAGAACCCGGATATGGCCCGGAAAATCCGCATCCTTTAAGCACAAGGAAGACGGAGCTTATTTGGGAAGGGAAGTATGATGAGTATGGCAACCGGCGGGAGGTGGATATTGCCGGGTGTGCCATGCCTATGCAGAAGATTGAGACGATTGATGAACCCGCCAGCCGCTTAAAACCCCTCGATTTATTCGACTCAGAAAAAGCCCACAAAGACGATTTCAGGAACATGCTCATTTGGGGCGACAACAAGCTCGTCATGGCAAGCCTGCTCAAAGACTTCAAAGGTAAGATTGACCTTATATGCATAGACCCGCCCTTTGATGTTGGCGCTGATTTCACAATGGATATCCCAATTGGAGACAGCAAAGAAACCTTAGGGAAAGACCAGTCTACCCTTGAGATGGTGGCGTATCGTGATATGTGGGGGAAGGGCACTGACAGCTATTTGCACATGATGTATGAGCGACTGGTATTAATGAAAGAATTACTGAGTGAGACGGGAAGTATTTATGTCCATTGTGATTGGAGGGTAAATAGCCATTTAAGATTGATTCTGGATGAGATTTTTGGGCGTCATAACTTTAGGAATGAAATCGTATGGCAAAAGATTCGTTCATCTAAAGGGCAAAGTAAATCTTTCGGGAATGTTCTCGACACCATCTATTTTTATTCAAAAACCGAATCATCTTTATTTAATAAACAATATGTCCCTCTTGCAGAAGAACGTCTCGAAAAACATTACAAGTATTTTGATGAAATCTCTGAAAAAAATTATCAGCTCTGCGACTTTACTCAAAAAGGGCAAGGTCCGAGTAGAGTATTTGGAGACAAAGGCGAGATAGCTCCGCCAGCAGGTAAGCATTGGATCTGGTCACAAGAGAAAATTGACGAAGGAATTAAAAAAGGGTTGATTGTATTTACCTCTGGTAAAATGCCCCATCTGAGGAGCATAGAAAAGTTGTCCTTGAATTCTATAGAGCGGAAGTCTTGCAGAACTCAAGCTCCCCGCTCATTCACGGCAGAAAAGGTTCTGCTCTGTGTCATGTGGACAGCATTGACGGGCTTTTTACCCGCGAGGAGTTGAGGGCTGTTGCCAAAGCCGCAAAAGAAGCAGGCGCAAAAGAGCTTCATTGCCTTGCGTGGGAATTTGAGATGGACTTGAAACTTCTCTGCCACGAGATTGAGCATGCAGACATTTAACAGATACCCTAAAAAAGGCAAATATATGGCTTGTGTAAAAGTGGTTGATATATTCGGCTGTGATACATCAATCACAGTGGGGATTAATTATGAGTAGCCCTATCATAAATTTATCAGCCCTTGAGCCGTTATATCTCCCTCATGAAATGCCTACGCATCACAGAGTCAGGGCGGAGAAAGATGGAGATCCGGCAAAGAAAGTTAAAGGCCGCAGAACCAGTGATATTATCATCGCTCAGAACCTCAGAAGATACGTTACGGAATGGAGAGAGACAGACTACGCAGGGGCTTCTGACACAACAAGGGAATCGTATTCACCAATGACAAGACATTTTGTTGTTATAGCGCCCAATATAACCGTCTTTGAAAGACTGAAAGAAGATTTTGGCGACGGAATAATATTCGATAAAGACCCATTAATTCCCGTGGCATGGCGGGGCGACTGGAACCTTTCTGTTGTGCTTCAGGATAAGGCAACATGGGCGGCTACAGGGGGAACTCTATATCTCACAAATATTCACAGGCTTTACGATACGAACAAGCGTAAAGGGAAAAAGGACTCAGAAACCTATGACTGGATGGGGCCTTCGGTATCAAAGGCAAAGGCATTGGACACGGGCGAGGAACTCCGTGAGAGGATAACATCGCATAAGCGTGTGATGGTTATCAATGACGAGGCACATCATGTCTGGGACCCTGATTCTGCATGGAATGAGGCAATTAATTATCTGAATGACACAATTAGGAAAAGGGGCGGTGACGGTATTTGTGCACAGTTAGATTTTTCAGCCACTCCGAAAGATAACAAGGGAAATCTTTTCAAGCACGTTAGACGTGCGGGAACATATCAGGGCAACCTTTGTGCCTTTAATCTTGGCAAAAACCACATTCATTGAAGAACGGATACAACAGGCAGACGCAGTGTCAGTTTGCACCTGGAAGCCTTTTAAGGAGGACGCTTGTTTTCAAAAATGGACTGTGGCCTTCAGGTCTCCTATTATTTTGTTTAGACTATTGCAGAATGGCGAAATATGAGGTTGGGGGAGTTTTTGAGGCCATAAAGAAAAGTTTTGCAACATTCAATGAAACGGATCTATTCGATACAGTTCAAGCCATAACTGATTTCAGAAATAACTATATTGCGCACCAGGAAAAGGAGCTGACAGATATTAATATCGCCAGAGAAGGGCTGATTGCATGGATAATGGGTATATATAAGATTTATTTTACACATCATTGAATAAATTGACCCTCATAATAGTGCCTTCTTGAATTGAATAGCTTTCAATGTTTAAAATCAATTAATATTACATTCTCACTAAAATATCTATTTCGATTACAATATAAAGAGGCTGTATTTTCAGATAACGGCATAGAAAAGGCTTTTTGGATGAAAAAGATAATTTTTATATTTTTATCTATATCGGTGCTTATGGCAGTTTCCCTCTCTGCACAGCTCAAGAAAGAGGTCTTGCTGAAGTTTAGCAAACAGGAAGGCCATATGCGGATTGTGTTTGAGGCGGAAGGAACTCTTATAAACAACGCAAAAGTTACTATTTCATCCCCTCAGATAAAGATAGAATTTCCGGAAACATTCAATCTGACAGGCCAGAAGGATCTGTCTTTTGAGTTGGTTCCATCAGAGAAATTATTAGTAATAAATCTTAAAGAAAAGGGTGAGATCAAATTTTTTAGGCTATCTTCTCCGGCAAGGCTTGTTTTTGATATCCAGAAGAAAGAAATACAGAAGAAAAAACAAACAGAAAAAAAAATAGAGAAGCAGGCAGAGAAACAGACTGAAAAAACAGTTGAGAAACAACCAGTGCCTATCCTTTCCATGGTTTTTGTTATAGACGCAGGACATGGCGGCTATGATTTTGGCATAATCTCCGGAGATGTAAGCGAGAAAGATATCAGCCTGAGTCTGGCTAAAGATTTAAATACAGTCCTTTCAAAGAAAGGCAAAAAGGTTTTTCTTACGCGTAAGGTTGACCAGTATATCTCACTTGCTGATAGAATTAACCTTGTTAACCAGAAAAGCCCGGATGTTTTTATAAGTTTACATTTTTCAATATCTGAGAATTTTATCCTTTACAGTCCTAAGTTTGAAGAGCAAGATTCAAATGAAATAGTTGATTTTTACAGCCTTTCTTCAAGACAGAAAAAATATATCGAAAAAAGCAAGGCATTGTCAGATAGCATCGAAAGGGCGATAAAAGATAAGTTCAAGGCGAACGTTATTCGCCGGGAAATACCTCTCCCTATACTTAATTCTGTAGGTGCACCCTCTGTTTTGATCGAATTCCCCTCACCGAGATTTTTGGCTTATGACCAGCAGATGAGAGCGAGACTGATAAATTTAATTATCAACGGGATTACACTATACGGACGAAGTTCGCTATGAATATCAGAAGGCTATCTGGTTTAATATTGCTGGTATTAATCTTTCTGGGTGGTGCTGCAGGTGGATATCTTTATTTCATGAAGATATTCTCCAATGAAAAACCCGCTGAAGAGGCTGTTGAGACATTAACCGGGAGAGAGGATATTTTTTCTCTAAGGATCTATTACCCTGCAGGTGATCGGCTTCGGATTGAAGAGAGAAGACTTTCGAGAAGGACTGTGCAGATTGCAATTGCAGAGGCTGCAGTAGAAGAATACCTTAAAGGGCCTTCGAGTGTAGCAGTATCAAGTATACCGAGGGATGTAAGGCTTCTTGGTCTGTATAAGGATGCAGACAGGATACTCTATGTTGATCTATCAGATGAATTCAGGAGGAATTTCCAGGGGGATGCCTTAACAGAATTCCTCATTCTTAGAGGTTTATATGAAAGCCTTGTCTCAAATATACAAGACGTTCAGGATGTAAAAGTCCTTATAGAAGGGAAGGAGATAGAGACACTCGGAGGCCATCTCTATCTCTTATATCCTCTAAAAAATATGGTTCCACATGAATAAAAAAGACAAACCGATTGGGGTCTTCGACTCCGGGATAGGCGGTCTCACAGTATTAAAAGAGATAATAAAGGAACTGCCTAATGAAGGCACTATTTATCTTGGAGATACTGCGAGGGTTCCATACGGAATAAGGTCACAGGAAACAGTCATTAGATATTCATTTGAAAACACAAAATTTCTATTTTCAAAGGATATTAAACTCCTTGTAATTGCCTGTAATACTGCATCCTCTGTAAGCCTGGAAGTCATTAAAAACAGCATTCCAATACCTGTTATTGGTGTTATCGAGCCAGGAGCAAAGGCTGCTGTCAGGGCTACAAGAAACAAGAAAATCGGGGTTATCGGAACTGAGGCAACAGTAAAAAGCAATTCTTATACAAAGGCGATCAAGGCTATTGATAAAAGCATTGAGGTACTTGGTCTTTCATGTCCCTTATTTGTGCCGCTTGTAGAGGAAGGGTGGACAGCAGGGGATATTGTCACCCTGATTGCCAAACGGTATCTTGAGGAGATAAAAGATAAAGGGATAGATACCGTTGTTCTTGGATGTACACACTACCCTTTATTGAAAAAGGTTATAGCCGGTGTTATGGGTGAAGGTGTCAGACTCATTGATTCTGCAGTTGAGACATCACACGAGATTAAGACAATACTTGATGTTATTGACCTAAAGAGGGAACAAAAAGGTATACCTTTAAGAAGGTTTTATGTAACTGATTCGCCTGAAAGGTTTTTAAAGGTTGGCGAGAATTTTCTTGGACGGAAGATAGAGGATATTGAAAAAATAACAGTTGGCAATTAAAGAATGGAGGATGGATGAGACCTGATGGCAGGAAAAATAATGAGATACGAGATGTAAAGGTCCATAGGAATTTCACAAGGGCTGCTGAAGGTTCAGTACTGATTTCGATGGGAAATACAAGGATAATATGTACTGCCTCAATTGAGGACAGGGTTCCCCTTTTTCTCAAAGATCAGAAAAAAGGGTGGATAACAGCAGAGTACTCAATGCTTCCGAGAGCAACCCAAACAAGAACTGTAAGGGAATCCAGCAAAGGCAGGATTAGCGGGAGAACACATGAGATACAAAGGCTTATAGGCAGGGCACTCAGGTCTGTTGTTGACATGTCGGTTATCGGTGAAAGGACAATCTGGATAGACTGTGACGTTATAGAGGCAGATGGAGGTACAAGGACAGCAGCAATAACAGGTGCCTTTATATGCCTGTCAGATGCATTGAAATACGCACTAAGAAATGGTCTTATAGACAGGACACCTCTTAAAGACTATCTTGCTGCCATAAGCGTAGGTGTGGTTAATGGCGAGCCGAGGATTGACCTGTGTTATTCAGAAGATTCTCTGGCAGAGGTGGACATGAATGTTGTGATGACAGGAAACGGAAAAATTGTTGAGATACAGGGAACTGCAGAGGGAATGCCTTTTTCAAAAACTGCACTCGACAGTCTTATAAAACTTGCAGAGGAAGGTATAAATAGTCTGATAAATATGCAGAAAAAGCTAATAGAGGGTGAAGTAATCAGTTACTGAAACAGAAAAAGCCATTTCAATATGTTAAAATAATATATTTGAGATTGAGGAAATAAGTTGAACGCTTATAAAAATCTATTTGTCTGGTTATTAATTGGGGTTATGATGATACTTCTTTTCAATCTTCTAAGCACTCCTAAGAAGACTGAACAGGAGATGATATTTTCTGAATTCATGACCAAGCTCGAGGCAGGTGAAGTCGAAGATGTTACGATAAAAGGGAACGTTATAAGCGGCCAATTGAAAGATGGAAAGAAGTTCAAAACATATACTGCAGAATATCCTGACCTTGTAAAAATTTTAAGGTCTAATAATGTAAGGATTACTGCAAAGCCTGAAGAACAGAATCCCTGGTACTGGACCATCTTATTTTCATGGGGTCCTATAATCTTACTTATTGGTATCTGGATATTCTTCATGCGACAGATGCAGACAGGTGGTAATAGGGCATTATCTTTTGGTAAGGCAAAGGCAAAATTGGTTTCTGAAAAGTCAGTGAAGGTAACTTTTGCTGATGTTGCAGGGATAGAAGAGGCAAAAGGAGAGGTTCAGGAGATTATTGACTTTCTAAAGGACCCCCAGAAGTTTCAAAGGCTCGGCGGTAAGATTCCCAAAGGAGTACTCTTAGTTGGTGCACCAGGCACAGGCAAAACCCTTCTTGCAAGGGCTATTGCAGGTGAGGCTGGTGTGCCATTTTTCTCAATGTCAGGTTCTGACTTTGTGGAAATGTTTGTTGGGGTTGGCGCCTCCAGAGTCAGGGACCTCTTTGATCAGGCAAAGAAAAGTGCACCATGCATTATTTTTATTGATGAGATAGATGCTGTTGGCCGTCAGAGGGGGGCAGGCCTCGGTGGCGGGCATGATGAACGTGAGCAAACCCTGAATCAGCTCCTTGTAGAGATGGATGGCTTTGAAAGCAATCAGGGAGTCATTATCCTCGCAGCTACAAACAGGCCTGATGTGCTCGACCCTGCCCTTCTAAGGCCGGGAAGGTTTGACAGACAGGTGGTTGTACCACAGCCTGATGTGAAGGGAAGACTTGAGATAATAAAGGTTCATATAAGGGACATTCCGGTTGAAGAGAGTGTCAGCCTTGAGCAAATAGCCCGGGGAACACCAGGCCTTTCCGGTGCTGACCTTGCAAATCTTGTTAATGAGGCGGCCTTGCTTGCAGCAAGGAAATCCAAAAGCAAGGTAGGGATCTCTGATTTTGAGGCAGCAAGGGACAAGGTATTAATGGGCGTTGAGAGAAAGAGCATGATAATAAGTGAGACAGAAAAGAGAAATACTGCCTATCACGAGGCAGGTCATACACTTGTCGCAAAGCTGACACCAGGCACTGACCCTATACATAAAGTTAGTATCATCCCCAGGGGAAGAGCACTTGGAGTTACACAGCAACTACCAATAGATGATAAATACACTTATTCTCAGGACTATCTTATGAAGGCCCTATCGGTTCTTCTCGGAGGCAGAGCTGCAGAAGAGATCGCATTGAAACATACAACCACAGGGGCTGGCAATGACCTTGAGAGGGCAACAGAGCTTGCAAGAAAAATGGTCACAGAATGGGGCATGTCAGAGAAGCTTGGTCCCCTTACATTCGGCAAAAAGGATGAACAGATCTTTCTCGGAAGAGAGATCGCAAGACACAAGGACTATAGCGAAAAGACAGCAGTTGATATAGACGAAGAGGTCAAGAGGATAGTGATTGAGGCATACAATACATCTAAGAACCTCCTCACAGAAAACCAGGACCTTCTTGAGGCATTTGCAAAGGCACTCCTCGAAAAGGAGACAATGGATAGGGCTGAGATAGATTCACTTATCAAGGAAGTGGAGTCAAAAAGAACAGTTCAGGTTTGAGAATTACCAAAAATTTTTCCTTCAGATAAATGAAAGAATTTATTCCTCTGCTTCAACAATTTTAAAAATTCTTCGGGACTTAATATTTTCAGACCTCTTGCCGACTTAACTTTAAAATGCCTTTTATTGCCGGTAACCAGCACATCTGCTTTGCCGCTTAGCGCAACTTCCAAAAAAGGAATGTCATCTTTATCCAAAAGAGGTTCATCACTGACAGCAGCGGTAATTCTGAGTCCTTCCGTTTCAATATATTCCAGCAATATATCAACATCATATTCTTTAAAACCAAACTTTTCCCTTAAAAGAACTTCACGATACTCTGACAGAATTCTGTCGTCATAGAGGAAATTAAGGTCTCCACTGATAACCATATCGAGAATTCTGGCTGCATTTCCAAATGGTGTGAGAAGAGCCGAGACTATAACATTTGTATCAAGAACTATAAACAATTAACCTCTTTCTTTTCGTACAGCTTTTATTTCAGCTTCTATTTCCTCTCTCGATATGCCGGACAAACCTTTTTTTACTGCTGCTTTCCTCATCCTTGATATGGCAAGTTCTGCCTTTGTACGGCGAAAAACCTCGAGTGTTTCATCAAACGTAACATCACTTATGCCTGTCAGCATGGCTATCGGTTTGCCGTTTGACGTGATTATAACCTCTTCGTCCTTTTCAAGATTTTTCCATACCTCACCGGGTCTTATCCTAAAATCTCTTACAGTTACAAACTTCATCTGTACCACCTCCGTTTACCAATTGTCCTACAATAAGTCTACAATTTGGATACTAATTTGTCAATCCACAACCTCCAGCACCGCCCAGCTTGTAATTCGTATCTGGCTTTGCCCTTTCCTATCCCTATTCTTCCAAGCTCATCGAATGTGTAATTTAAAAACTTTTCGGGATTTCTTTTGGAAAAATCAAGATTTTTAAAGCTATCTGTTATCTTCGCATTCCTTTATAAGTCCCATTATAAAATCTATAACTCCTTCCACATCATCCCTGCGAAATCTTTTAGCATTTTTAGGTATTCCTTGCGGAGGCTTTTTCTCAAAGATAACAACATCCGCCATCTTAAGGATCTTTTCTGCACCTTTTTTGATTTTTCCTTCAATTCCAGAAACAAATATCACAATATCCGGTTCTAAAATCTCTATCGCACTATTACCCTCAACCAGAACACCCTTAAGATGAGATAACATTTCCACTGCCATTGGAAGAACCTCTTCCAGTTCAGAGAAGGATGACTGAACCCAGAGCACCTTTTCAGCACCGGCATCCAATAACCTCTTTGTATCTTTGCCTTTCTCTGAGAGGACTTTTATATCTTCTACTAAGGAGCAATACAGCGATGTTTTCGTGTATTTTATCGCACCCCAACCTTTAAGCCTATTAAGGATCAATGAAGCATAAGTGGTTTTTCCAGCGCCGCTGTGGGCACCGCCGATTCCTATGATTACAGGTCTCAAGCAACCCCTGTCAGGGCTGCCTCTTCTGATGGGGCCTTTTCAACTTCCTTGTAGCCGCACTCTTTTTTGTGGCAGAAGAGTATTGTCTGTCCCCCCTTATCCCGCTTTTCAAGAAGGAAATCAGCATTACATTTGGGACATTTTTTAGAAACGGGTTTATACCATGTGGCAAACTTGCATCCGGGATAGTTGCTGCAGCTCCAGAACGGTTTTCCCTTTTTTGAACGCCTCTCCACAATATCTCCTCCATCTTTAGGGCATTTTATCCCTGTAGAAAGGGGTTTTGTATTTTTGCATTCAGGATATTTTGAACAGGCAAGGAATTTCCCATAGCGTCCTGATTTTATTAACATAGGTGAACCACACTTCTCACATACCTCATCAGTCTGCTGTGGTGTTGGCTGCTGATTATTAACTCCTGGCTCCTGGTTTTCTAAGGGTTTTGTATTTTTACATTTAGGGAAGCCGGAACATGCCAGGAATCTTCCGTGTCTTCCCCACCTTATGACCATGGGAAGGCCGCATTTCTCGCATATGTTTTCAGTAGGTATATCTTTTGGTTTAACTCTGCCTGTAGTTTTTATAGCTTCTGTAAGGTCAGTGCTGAAGGGCTTGTAAAAAGCCTTTACAACCTTTATCCATTTCATCTTTCCGTCTTCAATACGGTCAAGCTCATCTTCCATTTTGGCAGTAAAACTTACGTCTATGAGCTCAGGAAATCTTTCAACAAGAAAATCATTTACAACAATGCCGAGCTCTGTAGGGGAAAACTTACCATCAGTTTTCTGGACATATTTTCTATCCTGTACGGTTGAAAGTATTGCTGCATAGGTGCTTGGTCTGCCTATGCCTTTTTCCTCCAGCATCTTTACAAGTGTTGCCTCTGTATAACGCGGCGGCGGCTGTGTAAAATGCTGTTTGGGCTGTAAATTGAGGAGTCTTAATGTTTCACCTTCTTTTAATGCAGGTAGTGTCAATCCCTCTTCCTCTTCTATCTCATCCTTCCCCTCTGTATACATGGCCATGAAGCCATCGAAACGGACTACTGTTCCTGATGCCCGAAATTCATAGGGCGTAAGGCGTGAGACGTGAGACGTGTCACGACTTACGATAACAAAGGTTGTTTGTTCAAGCTGTGCCGGTGTCATCTGGCTTGATATGAAACGATTCCATATCAGTGTGTAAAGTGCGTATTGTTCTTTTGAAAGAAATTGTTTTATTGCTTCTGGTCTTTTATCAGGATACGTGGGCCTTATTGTCTCATGTGCTTCCTGGGCAGATGCCTTGCTCTTATAAAAAGGAGGTTTTTCAGGTATATAATCTCTTCCATAAACTCTCTCAATTAACTTTCTTGCCCATTCCTGTGCCTCGGCAGCTACCCTGTGAGAATCCGTTCTCATATATGTTATGAGTCCTACAGCACCTTCTTGACCAAGTTCTATGCCTTCATAAAGTTGTTGCGCTATTGCCATTGTCTTTTTTGCCGTGAATCTCAGTTTCCTTGCTGCTTCCTGTTGTATAGTGCTTGTGATAAAAGGAGGATAGGGCATTCTTTTTCTTAGTTTGCGCTCTATCTTATTTAGTACAAAACCTTTATCCTTTAAGTCATCAACTATCGTATTTGCTGTTTCCTCATTCGGGATAAGAAATCTGTTGTTTGTTTCTGACTTCTGACTTCTGACTTCTGACTTCTGATCTATTTTATAGAGCCTTGCCCAGAACTTTGGAGGCTTGGAGCCTTCAAAGTCAGCATTTATGCTCCAGTATTCTTCAGATTTGAATGACTCAATCTCACGCTCTCTATCCACAACCAGTTTTACTGTAACAGACTGTACCCTTCCTGCACTAAGGCCTCTCCGCACCTTCCTCCACAGAAGGGGGCTGAGACCGTAACCAACAAGCCTGTCAAGTATCCTTCTGGCCTGCTGGGCATCAACCTTGTTCATATCTATCTTCTCAGGGTTTTTTATCGCTTCTCGCACAGCCCGCTCTGTTATTTCATTAAAAATAATCCTGTATATCTTTTCATTTACGGTCTGGGATTTTTTATCTGAGATTTCGTATGCAATATGCCATGCGATTGCCTCGCCTTCTCTGTCAGGATCGGGGGCAAGAAAAACCTTATCAGCCTCTTTTGATGCCTTCTTAAGTTCTTTAATAATTTTCTCTTTACCAGGGATTACAACGTAATGAGGCTTAAAATTATTTTCAACATCAACCCCAAGCTCTTTCTTAGGAAGGTCTTTTATATGACCAATAGATGCCCTAACTGCAAATCCCTTTCCGAGTATCTTAAGTATGGTCTTTGCTTTAGCAGGCGACTCAACAATGACAAGATTGTTCATGCCAGATAAAACCTCTTTCCTGTTGTTTGCCTTACAGCACCTTTCAACTCTAATCCAAGGAGGATTCCGAGTACCTTTGACGTTGGCAGTCCGCTCTCCCGGGAAATAATATCTATCTGCTTTGGCTCTCCGGAGAGCAGGTTACAGATGTCCTTTTCTTCCTCAGTAACTTCTACCTTGACCTTATCTTTCGATCTTATATATCCTTTCAAAACAGGCGCAAGTTCCTCAATAATATCCTCTGCCTTCCGTGTGAGTATTGCACCTTTTTTAATCAGTTCGTTCGTGCCTTCTGAAGTAGATGAGGTTATATTACCAGGCACTGCGAATACCTCTCTGCCCTGCTCGAGGGCATATCGTGCTGTAATCAGAGAACCGCTCTCAGAGGTAGCCTCTATTATGAGTGTACCCAGAGAAAGGCCGCTTATCAATCTATTTCTTCGTGGAAAGTTTTCTTTATCAGGAGGGGTGCCGGGAGGGAACTCACTAATAACACACCCTGAGCTTGCAATTTTATCCATCAGCATTTTGTTCTCCGGGGGATAAGGTACGTCAAGCCCTGAGCCGAGCACTGCTATGGTCCTGCCGCCAGCCCTTAGCGCACCTTTGTGTGACAAGGTATCAATGCCTCTTGCCATACCGCTTACAATAGTAAAGCCCATGGATGCAAGCTCCTCCGAAATATTTTCTGCAACAGCTGTCCCATAGTCTGTTGGTTTGCGTGAACCAACACTTGCGATTGCATATCTATCCTGAGGCTGAATATCACCCTTGATATAAATGACCATAGGGGCATCCTCTATTTCCCTGAGCATTTCAGGATATGATGACTCATAAAAACTCACGGCCTTTATCCCCCTTTTTTCAAGAACCATAATCTGTTTCTCAACGTCTTTCCATGATGAAAATTCTTTTATTTTTTTTGCCCTGTTTATACCTATACCTTCCACAGCAAGGAAGGCATCAACCTCCGCATTGAATATCCGTTCAGGCGTTCCAAATACCGAAAGCAATTTTCTGGACCCAACGGGTCCTATATCCTGTATCATGGACAGCGCAATCCAGTATCTAAGATCTGACATAATTCCAAAGCCTCATAGTATCATTATCCCATTTTTCTTAACTTCAACCTCAAGGCATTGATCTTGATAAACCCTTCTGCATCCTTCTGATTATATACATCTTCTGTCTCAAATGTTGCAAGCTCAGGGTGATAAAGTGAATCAGGAGATTTTCTGCCGACAATGTAACAGTTCCCTTTATATAACTTTACCCTGACAGTACCCGTAACATTTTTCTGTATATCATCTATAAGGTTCTGGAGAGCAACCCTCTCCGGAGAAAACCAGTATCCATAATATATAAGCTCAGAATAGCGTGTTATAAGAGAGTCTCTGAGGTGCATTATCTCTCTGTCGAGGATTATTGACTCTATTGCCCTGTGGGCTGAATGAAGCACTGTGCCGCCGGGCGTTTCATAAACACCCCTGGATTTAATCCCGACATACCTGTTTTCTACTATATCTATTCTTCCAATGCCATTTTTACCTGCAATGGAGTTCAATCTGCCGAGAAGCTTTGCAGGTAGCATACGCTTATTATTAATTGCAACAGGGTCGCCCTTTTTATAAGAGATTTCAATATATTCGGGTTTATCAGGCGCCTTCTCAGGCGGTGCAATCATTGTATACATATCAGATGGTGGTTCTTGCCAAGGGTCTTCGAGAATCCCGCCCTCATAGCTTATGTGAAAGAGGTTCCTGTCAATGCTATATGGTTTTTCCTTTGTTGCTGCAACAGGGATACCATGTTTCTGGGAATATTCGATTAAGGATTTCCGCGAGTTAAATGACCATTCCCGCCACGGCGCAATAACCTTTACGTCAGGCTTAAGTGCATAATACGTGAGTTCAAACCTGACCTGGTCATTTCCTTTACCTGTAGCGCCATGGGCAACGGCTTCAGCGCCTTCCTTTTCTGCAATCTCTACCTGTTTCTTTGCGATGAGAGGTCTTGCAATTGATGTGCCGAGCAGATATGAACCCTCATAAACTGCGTTTGCCCTGAGCATCGGAAATATATAGTCTTTAACAAACTCTTCTTTCAGGTCCTCTACATAAACCTTTGATGCGCCGGTCTTTAATGCCTTTTCTTTAATTGCTTTAAGGTCTTCACCCTGGCCGAGGTCTGCGCAGAAGGCGATTATCTCTGTGTTATATTTTTCCTTCAGCCATTTTATCGCCACGGAGGTATCAAGACCTCCGGAGTAAGCAAGGACAATTTTCTTTATCATCTGAAATACCTATTAAATTTATTTTTTAGTAATCTCCCCTCACCCCTCTTTACAAAAGAGGGGGATAGATTACTTTTTATGAGAATTTTAAAGTTTAGTATATCGCTGACTTTCAAAGTATACAACATAGCATAAATATTTAAAAAATGTAAAACTACCGCATGGCCTGCTATCAATTCTCGGTGAAATTGAAAACCCTTGAGATTGCTTCGCTCCGCTCGCAATGACAAGACAAGTTTTCGTAATCCGTCATTGCGAAGGGCCTTATCCTGAAGCAATCTCGTCTCTTTTCACCGAGAATTGCTGGAATACTGCTTGACCTATAACCCACAATTATTTTAAAATGATACTGAGAATCAATCTCAATAAAAATCAGGGTTAGGCAAGGTGATGGAAAAGAAAATCTTCATCGGTTTCCTTAAGGACAAAGGGCAGCGTTTTACCAAAGAGCGGGCAGCTATCCTTCAGAAGACACTTTCTTATCACGGCCATTTTGATCCTGAATCTCTTTATTTAAAAATAAGGGAAACCGGCCTGAAGGCATCAAGGGCATCAGTTTACAGGACATTAAACCTATTGTGTGAATGCGGCCTTATAGATAAGGTGCGGAAGACAGAACACGGCACTATTTATGAATACACCTTCGGCCATAAGCACCACGATCACATGCTGTGCATTATGTGCGGAAACACCATAGAATTTTGTTCTGAAGATCTCGAGAGACTCCATGAAGGTCTCTGTACTAAGCAGAATTTTCGGGGAGTAAACCACACTTTCGAGATAAGGGGATACTGCAAAAAATGTCAGAAGAAAAGAAGATAAAAAATTTGACAAGATCAGGAATAGAGGGCAGAAAGACGGATAAAAAATTATTCCCGGTTACATCGCTTAGAGAAGGTGAAGAAGGAGTTATCCATTCAATATCCGGAGGGCTTGGCTTTATGAGCAGACTTGCAGGAATGGGGATTGTCCCCGGCACTGAGATCAAGGTCCTCCGGAACAGCAGGGGCCCTGTAATCGTGCTTGTTAACACCACAAGGGTAGCTCTTGGAAGAGGACAGGCCTCAAAAATACTGGTAGTTTTTGACTTATCATGCCAGAAGAAAGGGCAGCTTGTAGAATGAGCGGCAGGCATAAACTAATTATTGCACTTGCCGGACAACCCAATGTTGGGAAGTCCACAGTATTCAATGTGATTACAGGTATGTCCCAGCACGTAGGGAATTGGCCTGGAAAAACTGTTGAGAAAAAGGAAGGAATTCACATATACGATAACGTGGAGATGACAATAGTAGACCTGCCAGGAACATACAGCCTTACTGCCTTCTCTGAAGAAGAAAAAATTGCAAGAGATTTTGTTATAAATGAGCGGCCTGATGTTTTGGTGCTCATAACAAATGCCGCAGCACTTGAAAGAAGCCTTTACCTCCTCTCTGAGCTGCTTCTTCTTGATCCACCTGTCATAGTAGCTGTGAACATGATGGATGTAGCCGAGAAGCAAGGAATTCACATAGATATAAACAGCCTTCAGAATTCCCTTGGGATACCGGTTATCCCGATGGTTGCGAGTAAAAATGAGGGGATAAAGGAACTTTTATCGCAGATAATTCTCCTGTCAGATGGAAAAGTGAAATACAATCCTAAAATACCAGATATCTCTCAGGATCACAGTGCCATTTTTTTAAACCTGATTGAACTTACCAAAGAGCATATTCCTGCTCCATATACAGCCCGCTGGGCTGTGACAAAGCTGATGGAAGGAGATACCGAGATTTTAAAGATGATGGAAGATATTTTGCCTGGTAACAAATGGAGCAGGATACAGTCGCTTCTTATTAAACATGAGGACTCTTTCCGTGCTGTTGTCGGAGGGAGATACGACTGGATAGAGACTGTGACCCGCGCCTCTGTCTCCCGCTTTAAGAGAGGGCAGGTCCTCCTGACAGATCGTTTAGACCATGTTCTCACACGACCAGTCTTCGGCATACCTGTACTTTTAAGTATACTCGCCATTGCCTTCCTGCTGACATACGGGATAGGATCACCCGTGCAGGGGCTGCTGGAATGGCTGGTGAACTCTCTTGCGAGATGGGCCGGGCACTTTCTTTCCGGGGCCCCCCGATGGATCAGTGGAATTGTGATAAATGGCATTATAGGAGGTGCAGGGACTGTCCTCACATTCCTGCCAATACTCCTGATATTTTTCGCCTTTATGGCGTTTCTTGAGGATGTCGGATACATAGCCAGGGCTGCCTTTGTAATGGACAGGTTCATGCACACAATAGGGCTTCACGGAAAGAGCTTTCTACCCATGTTTCTTGGGTTTGGATGCAATGTCCCGGCGGTTCTGGGGGCAAGGATAATCGAGTCGAGGAGGGCAAGACTTCTTACGATATTCCTTGCGCCATTTGTCCCGTGCACAGCAAGGCTTGCCGTTCTAACATTAGTCGCTGCTGCGGTTTTCATGGAGCGGTCGGCTTTTATTTCCTGGTCACTTGTTACCGTGAACATATTAGCCCTTGGGTTTTCTGGAATGCTTGTTAGCAGATTGTTTCTGAGAGGGGAACCAATGCCCTTCATAATGGAGCTTCCCCTGTATCACAAACCGAACCCTAAGACAATAGGGATGGTTGTCTGGAACAGGACAAAGGCATTTGTTAAGCGGGCTGGGACGGTTATCCTCGGGTTTTCCATACTGATATGGCTGATGTCCAACATCCCCGGCGGGAGAATAGAGGACAGCGTGCTTGGACGGATAGGACGCCTCATCGAACCTTTAGGGGCACTCATGGGTCTGGACTGGAGGATGATAGTGGCCCTTCTGGGTAGCTTTGTCGCTAAGGAAAACACGATAGCGATACTCGGGGTGCTCTATGGTGTTGGAGAAAAAGGGCTAAGAAACATCCTGCCGGATATGATGAGCCATGCATCGGCTCTTTCATTCCTTGTCGTTATGATGCTATTCATCCCGTGCGCAGCAACAATGTCTGTAATGAGGCAGGAAATAGAAAGCTGGAAGTGGTTCATCTTCTCGTTAATCTTTATGCTTCTCATCTCGTTAGGCGGCGGAATGGCAGCCTACCGCCTTGCATTGCTCTTTGGTATATAGTGTCAGTGTAGTGTCAGTGTCTACCTCTTGCTAATAGGCGGAGCATTGAATTTTATCTTAACTCGAATGCGGTTCTAAATGAATACGTCAGAGGGTAGTGTTTAAATGTTTGCATGCTCTTTTTTTATCTCAATAATCTCAGCGTCTTTTTCGGTGTATTCCTCAACTACGGGCTTGAACAATTTTTCTAAAGGATATTCATCAGGATTTAATATCTCTACCCCTATTAAGTTGCCCCTTTCATCAAGGTCTATATTTAAATTTTCGTTTATTTCAATGGTTCTCCCGCGTTCTTTTTCTTGCAGTCTTATATAAAGGGCTTTTGCATAATTGTCATATTCTATCTTCATAGTATCTCCTATTGATTCCGATTAATAATAGTTACAATTTCATATCTCTCTATACTTCTTCTATAAACAATTTTTAGTAGCTTATTCCCGGCTGCTTTTATTGTAACTTCTCTTCCATTATCTTGAATGTAATGGCTATCAGGGTTTTCTATACATTCAATGATTTCAAAGACTGTGGCCTGTATTTTCCGATTCCGATTTTTCGCATGCCTTGATAGTTTTACCTTCATGAATATTATTTAACATCTTATCCTTTTTATATGTTTAATTCAAGACAAAAAGAGGACACATGCTAATTTTTAACATCATTTCGAAGATTTTTGCAATTCTTACCTTATCTCAAGGGTGAGGTTCTGAAGCGATTCTCCTCCGTGTCCATCGGTGACAGAGATAGTAATCGGAGCTTTTCCTTTAAACTCAGGCGGCACATTCCATTTTATCATCCCTTTTGAAGAATCAATGGTCATGCCGGAAGGCGCAGATTTGAGGGAATAGGTCAGGGTATCACCATCCGGGTCAGTTGCCTTAATTTGATATGTATAAATTTTCCCATCAAAATTAAATTTTTTATCTTCAATAATCATCGGCGGCAAATTTATTATCTCTCTGTCTAAAAAAACCGGACGGCCGTAAGCCTCTCCATCAAATGGCGTTATCTTAACAGAGACTCTGTCTCCCCTTCTGAGCGGCGCTTCTATTCGTTTGCTATTGCCTGCCGGCTCCCCGTTTTTAGTCCATTCATATGAGGCGGTTACTCCGTCTCCATCTATATCACTCATGGATACCTCAAGACTCAGGGTATCTCCCGGTTTAAAGACCTCCGGGAGGATTTTTACCTTGCTGATTACAGGCGGGGAATTTTTTATCTGTATAGTGTTGGAAAGTACCTCTTTGCCCTGTATTATTGCTTTAGCCTGAACCTTATCCCCTTTCTTTGTTTTTGAAGTATTAAGTTGAGAGATTGCAGGACTGCCGGTTATTTTATCATTTACCAGCCACTCTATCTTTGCATCAGAAGGTTTAAACCCCTGAGCAACCAGGTATATCGTTGAATTACGGGTGGCATTAACAGGGACGATTTGCAATGAATAAAGTGCGTTAACTGAAGAAGCAGGCGGCCTGGACAGATCAGAACCCCTGCCACCGCCTCCTGCCTCTGAAGGCTTTTGACTACCGACCTCAGCAGGCTTTTCTGATGAGCAGGAGAATAACAGGAGTAAAAGTATAAAACACAAAAACTTATGCATAAATACCCACACCTCTCATGTCATTCTGAGGCTCCAGCCGAAGAATCTCTAAACCACTCCACTGATAAATCTTTCCAATTAGGATTTTTGCTTTCAATAAGAGCAATTTTCTTTTTACGGACCCACCCCTTTATCCGCTTTTCGCACTCGATAGCTTCTGTGGCGTTGTTAAACTCTTCATACCAAACCAATCTCGTGATATTATACCTTTTTGTAAACCCCTCAACAAGTTTATGTTTATGCTCAAATACTCTACGCACTAACTCATTTGTGACGCCGGTATAAAGTGTTTTGGATTTATTAGTCATTATGTACACATAATAATGCTTCACAGAGATTCTTCGGCTTTGCCTCAGAATGACAGATGGCAAAGGTATGATAGAAGCAAAGGGCTCAGATTGTATTTTGCATCATGTATCATATCTCAATATTGATACAATATAGACAGCTTTGCTCTTTCAGATGGATTAGCTAAATTCTGCGCATCCATCTCTACCGTATAAAGATACGGCACACTCATTACCTTTACTTCACCTGAACCTGAGCCTACGACTCCTGCCCCCAACAACCCTCTATCAACAGCAGAATTGCCTTCAACTGTACTAACTATCTTTGCATAGACCCTATAGGTAGGAGGATATAGGCTGGAACCGAGATCAAATCTCATATCATAAGAAGTTGTAGTACCGGGAGTAATAGACATATTATCTTTATCACAAGCTGACGACCAGGAGGTTGAAGGTGTTTTAAGTTTTGCCTCAAAACCTGAAAAGGATATACCTGATATGTCTGTACCTGTACATGAATTCGATGTTGTAATCACAGGATTAATGGGATTGCGTAAGACGTCAGAAAAAGTAAGGATGAGCGATGCGGTATCAATTGAATTTCCCCTCAGTGAAATAAACTGATATGTAACGTCTGCACCGCCTACGCCGGCTTCAAGCGCAGTCTTGTACCTCTTTTGCATACCTGAGATCTGGGTGCTGGAAGTTATCATATAGATCAATCCCGCCATGATGGCAAGGGCAATTGCTGACAATATCAATATCATTACAAGGGCCAGGCCCTTTTCGTTGCGGACTATGGATGTCTGGTAACCCCCTTTCATCCCCCTTAAATTAAGGGGGAAAGAGGGGGTTATTTGATTTCTATTATTCATCATTTTCTTACTCCAGATTATGCGGCGTTACAACTATTGTATATAACTTCCATCTGTAATATTTGTAGTCAGGATTCCCAATTTTAGTTGTTAAATCAAAAGTGCTACCTAATTCAAACTCTCCAACAGGAAACGCAGTACTGCAAGAAGCAGCAGATGAAGGACAATATGTATAATTCGTATCCCTTTGACCTTCGTGGGAGAGGATATAAACTCTAACCTGTTTTACACGTTTTCTTATTTGTTGGGCGGTTAAAGGAGCTGTTGTAATATCATCACTGTAGCCATCAGCAGGATCTGAGGGATCAAAACTTCCGTCTTCATTATTGTCCAATGCATATATGACCTGCATATCAGCCACACAGTCAAGAAGAGGGAGGTAGGTAAACCCTCCACCGTTCTGGTTGACAGTGGCTTTTTCGAGGATCCCTGTATTAGGGGCACACCTGCCGGGTGTAATATTAGCGCCACCTGAATCAAACCTGCGAATAAAATAATCCGCCCTGTTAAACGGCATCCTCAAATCCGTGTCAGGGTCCACACCATATATTAGGCGTGTTATAGATTCTGTTGTGGACGGTGCGAATGATGCGGTGTTGTTATATGTCGTACGATAAACTCTCGGGTCACTTGTCCCTATTGCTACCAATGCTTGCTGATCAGTGCCAGAGGCTCCAGGGGATATAACTATAACTCTCACATTATTATTCGTAGTGCCATCATCCCTTTTGTTTACATTTTCCCTTTCAGGAGTCCATACCCTTTTCACATCACCAGCACTAAGGGTAGTCCATTTTCCTGCTGCATAATTTCTCGCAACACTTGCAGATTTGATCACAAGGTAATCTGTCCCATCAAAGATATTATTTGGACTGGGGAAGGTTACATTATTGCCGCTTATAACAGCCCTCGGTGCATTATTGGGTGCATCATTATAAGTAGTAACGGTAGCCTCTTCATAATTTGCCAATTGACTCCAGTTAATTGCATTCCCATTGGGGTCAATCACATGCCACGGCAGGCCATATCCTGCATGCTCTACATCCTGTCTTAACATTTCAAGGCCGACAATGCCCTCTATATTTGTTTCTGCTATTTTACTTTGCTGCTTGAATTGGGTTAACAGCCCTGTAAACACTTGTGAAGCTGCAACGATGAAAAATACGAAGACAACCATTGTTATCATCAGCTCTACTAAACTGAACCCCGCTTCTTTCTTATTAAGGGTCTCGAAATTGAATTGACATTGATTAGAAAATCTCCCCTTGCCCCTCTTTACCAAAGAGGGGAATTCCTCCCTTTGGTAAAGGGAGGTGAGGAGGGATTTTATAAATACTGTCGTTATAATTTTAAAAGCTTTAATAATCATTATTTTGTCCTGATCGTTGTAATGCTATGGGTATAAGGGTTTTCTTTCCATCTCCATCCCACAGTGATATTTATCTGCTTATTATCAGCATCATCAGTAGCGCAGTTTCCATCTCCGCCGAACTCTGTACATGTCAGATTTGTACAAAATTTAAAACTCGATATACTTCTCACTCCCCTACACCAGCACTCCCCTGTAGAAAATCCAGTTGGAGGACAATCATTACAACCACTAGTACAACCACCATCTAAATAATCACTTAAAGGCGAGGAGCTATCCGATAATATACTCGTAAAAGGGATATTTCTTGCCTCATTCATCCTTATCTCTGCTATATTTACAGCCTCGCTTCTTAAGACATTTACCATGTTTGAGTCAATACCCACCAGCGCAGTCTGCATCAATGCAAGGAAGACTATAAGCATTATTATAAGGGCGACCATTACCTCAACAAGGGTAAACCCCGTTAGAGAACTACATCCTTTAACGCTGTTCACAAGGCGATTACCCCCGACTTCGCCGGTGGCTTTCTCTAACGGGGTGAAGCCTTTTTTATTTTTCTTGACATCAGGAAGACCCCTGAAGTAAGATGTGACTATGGCGTCTGAGGTTGAAAAGAAAGAAGAAATAGTATATAAGGCCGACCCTTTTGCCTTTGTCTTCAGAGAGCTTGACCTGATGCATAATGAGATCAGGGAGGTAAAGGTCGAGCTAAAGACAGGGCTTGATGCTACCAATAAACGAATTGATGATTTATACAAATTCATTATTACAATGAATGACAGCATCAATAAACGCTTTGATAGACTGTATATAATCGTCATATTAAATCTCATCGGCATCGTTGCCTTCCTCATAAAGGCATTCTTCTTTTAGTACTCCAGACACTCTTAGATACCACAAGGGCAATCAGTACCTCAACAAGTGTAAGGCCAGTTTTATTTATAATTCCCCTTAGCCCTCCTTTAGTAAATAATCCCCCCTCGCCCCCCTTTAGTAAAGGGGGGATGGGGGATTATTTTTATTTAGCAACGCAATCCGTTCCATTCCATTTCCCCATATTTATTCTTGTAGTGAATAACACTATACAATCATAATCAGGTGTTACTGTAGAAGAAAGCCTTATGCTACCATTATGAGATACAAGTCCATTCTTATTAAAATTGAATCGTGTATCACCAAAGGCTAAAGCAGGCACAATTGTATAGTCTGTAGTTTTCTGCAACACTTGGGTATCAGATGCTGCTTCAAGGGTCCCATTACCATCAGGAGCTGTGTTAGTATCCTCATAAATTGTATATTGTTTCGGCTGTGCTGATGGTAAGTCCACAAAATGTACCCTGTTTCTCTGCATTGCCCTTGCCCTTGCATTCATCAAATCAACATACATCTCTTTTATCTGACTTTCTACTTTGTATTTGCCCATCCAGCCTTGGAAAGAAAACCCAAGGGCAATAACAAGAATACCTATTACAGAAATAACAATTATCAGCTCTATTAATGTTATGCCTCGATTATTCATATCAGCTATCAGCTATCTTTCCCTCATATGCAGCACCCGCTTTACAGGCGGAGGTTGTGATAAGATAGATAACCCCTGTGCAGTTGGAGGCACGCCCTCCATCGCAGATGTCCTCCTTCCGCCCTTTTCTGTAAAGGCAGTAGAAAGATTTACCTGTTCAATACTGCCTGTAGAGACCTGAAGTAATGCCACTCCTTTTAATGAAGCGCTATCACAACCCCCTGTGTTGTATCTGAGTGCCCATATAAAACTCTTGCCTCCGAGTCCACACTCATCACTATATGGCTTATATGTTGTGAAAAACACAAGGCCGGTTGTTGTTGCCATTGGGTCTGTAATCACCCTCTCAGCCCTGTAGCCTCTTGTAACAAGAGCAGTACCTTCATAGTACGCGTAATTACCAGCCGCATCAAGATTAATATACCAGCCCTTAAAGCTTTCGGAATTAGCAGTCTCTTCTGAAGGGACACAGCCCTCAAGACCACCACTGCAAGTAACATCGGTTAAACTTGTAAAGCCAGTCACCGTGTTTTGGCACTCTCCTGTTTGATCTGGATTAAGTATATTTGAGGCTGTAAAACAAGGCTCTTTTATACCGAATATTTTCCTCTGATTATCTGGATCATCAGTAGTAGTCCCTTGTTCAAAGTAGTATCTCCCAGTGCCAAAGTATAGCCACACAATATGATACTTATTACTCTGAAGTCTGGTTACTGATGAGGTAACAGGTCCGATGTTATCCCTCAATGTCCTCCATACCCAGTTATTGGGATTGGGATTCTCTTTCGTAAAGATTCTTCCAACGCCTCCATCCGTCCATGTGCCAGCACTGGCCTTCTTTACATAAGGAATATAGACAGCATCATCCTGATAGTTAAGGTCATAGTCAAGGGTGGAATTAAGCATCGAACCTGCAAATGCATACGTAATTCCTGTATCCTTTGGATACCCAGATGCAAGAGCACCGGTCTTCAAATCAAGTACAAAGAGCTTAAGGTTCTGGTCAGAGCGTCCCATGAATTGGTTATTAGTAGTATCTATCGGTCCTGTGGGGCCTGAGCCAAAAACAGCAAACCACTTACCGTTTTTCGTAGTATCACCAATCCTCACAACTGCAGGGCCTGTTGTTGCAAAGCCAAGTGCAGGATCTGAAAACTCCCAGAGAAGCTGGGGGTTATTCTGGTCTGTGACATCGAGGGCAAAATAGGAAGAAAAACCGTTCCCACTTACAGGCGTTTTTACGCAATCTGGCAATCCTCCCGTGGTTGAATTACAGGAGCCTGTCGCGTCCCTGCACGCCCCGCCAAACCTCGTACCGCCAATAAGTATAGTCCTCCATGCTGAGACAGCTCTGGTATTATCTGAAATGTCTCCTGACCCAGGAGCGCCGATACTGGCATCAAAGATATAGGGGCTGAGGTCAACAGAATATACATGGCAGTATTCAGGATCCATAATATATTTAAGATAAGGAAGTACATTCTTCGGGATGAATGCCCAAATCTCCTTACCGAGGTCGGTACCTGACAGTCTGGCTTTTTCATACCCTCCCTGGCCACCCCATGCCAATTCCAATTTCCCGAGCTTGAAGGCATGGAGCATTCCATCATTGGCACCTGCAAAGACCATCCCCCTGCTTTTATATCCAGAAGAATCTATAAAAGATTTATATGTTGTATCATTGTACTTACTGTCATAATTATTCAATTGTATCCATGAGGCAATCCTCGGGGTTGAATTTAATACATCTCCCAACTTCCACACATTTGTACTACCGCCAATATTTGCATACCTTGCCCTGTAATCATCTATGCCATCAGCATTTCTATCAACACCAGCGATCAGTATGTTACCGTCTTCATCTCTGAGGGTAGTAAGACCTTCTCCATGTATGTATCTGATTACATCTTCTGCCAATGTATCGTTAGCTACATTTAGGTATGGTCTCAATGTTGATGCATTGGTTGTTGAAAAGTTCCCTGATAAAAGACTGCTTCCATTTATCGTTGTATATATCGTTCTCGGGTCTGTAGAGATATTTCTGCTCCATAATAACTGACCTGCTTTCCAGAGACTTGCTATGTTTTCGAAGAGAATAGGCGGCGTTATTTCAACATCAGCAGTGCCGTTGCCGTCGGTGTCCTGAAAGCGCCTTGCCCTTGTCATTTGTGCATCTGTATCGAAGTAGAGTTGCACTATATAGTCATTTGTGAGGTTGAGTATCTTGTCCGAGACCGTATCTTCCCTTATATTGCTGTTTCTAAAAAATGGGTCTACGTAATACCAGAGATTTTGATTCTCCCCGACCCATGCGATTATATCATTACCTATCATGCGTCTCGGATAAAAGACAGCCTGAACGAGATTGGCTCCGCTTCCCTCCCCTGATGCAAGGACAGAGGCTGCTGTACCGGAAGATGCCCTGCGGAGAATGGTTGAAAGGGCATTCTCGATAGCCTGTTCAAGTGCATAACCCTCGTCAGCCTCATAAAAGTTATCAGGCTCGTTATCACCATTCTGATCCCATTCTGATTGTTGGTCAGGGGTATTACTTCCGTTAAGATCCTCAAAACCTCCATTTATAGCTGCATATCTTAGCAGTGTAGACCCCTTACCAAAGGCAAATACAGCATAAAGGGTTAAATTTTGTATGCCTGACATGTTATTCACACCTATATCAGGGGTGCCGCCGTTATTCCTAAGGTCGGTTGTGTGCATCCATAGAGCTACATCCTCTATGCCGGCTACATAGTTGCCTGCCGGGCAAGAAGGAAATGTTGATGCAGGGAATGAACCTACAGCAGGACAACTGCCACCTGAACAATTATATGCAGACCTTCCGGAGGCATAGTCGGCTAAGGTAGCAGGCAAATAGCCATCGGCACATGGTTCCCCATCGGTGATATAAAGGACATAGCTTTTTGCACAAGAAGACCACCGTGGCTGACCGCCTGTTCCATAGTTTAAAGGGTCATTAGTGTTATTTATCCGATAGTCATCGGAATTATATCTCGGGCCAGGGGTGCCTACAGGTGTTATTGCAGCCTCCTGGGCAAAATAACCTGCTACTGTCCACAGTGTCTCTGCAAGGGGTGTATTGCTGTCCGGCCTTTTTTCATTTATCGCGTTTATTGTGCTTGACAGGCTTCCACCTCCAACTGACACACGGACATTCCCACCTGTATTCGTATTATAAAATGTAAGTCCTATCCTCGCCCTTGTACCGACAACCTTCTGGAGAACACCTTCCACCGGGTCTGGAACCCTAACTGCTACATTAAAAGTATTGCCCGATACACTAAAAGAAGATGTGCCTGAACCTCCACCATCACAGCTTGATCTACCAAGGGTATCGACAGTGAGTATCTGGGTTCCGGCATAGGGTGTATAGTTCTCGGCATTTGTTATCTGTTTGTGTCTTCCTCTGCCGTCGCAATCTGCTATCTCTCCTCTAAGCTTGCTATAGCCTGTACCTTCCCCGGTAGCTTTTGCTCCACCGGTCAATACCTTTCTTATGATATCTACCCTTCTCATTGTTAACCAGTTCAGGAAATTTCCATCCCATTCGTCAGAATTTTTTGTTCTCGCACCTGGCAACCCGCTTCCTGTCTTCGGGGCGGTAGGCACAAATCTGGGGGTAGAATAGGTGTACCAGTAGTCAGGATTAAAATATCCGTAATACTTATACGTCGGATATGTCCCGGGTGTTATAAATCCTATGCAGGGGCTGGCGTTGTCTACACACAGATTATCATCCGATATCATGGTTGTATTAAAGCCATCAAAGTAGGCAAAATTAAACATGCTCCCGGAATTATCAAGGACAATCATGACATTCGGAGCTACATCCTGAATAACATAGGGCGGGACAATACAATAGTCTTCCATCACTGCGGCATCCAAATCCCTTAAAGAAAAGAAGGCAAGAGACAAAAATAAACAGCTAATAGAAAATATTAATCGTTTCATTTTATCTTTACTCCACCATATATTCATGAATTAATATGCTTGTTATTTTGCCATCCTGAAAAAATATCTCAACCTTCTTGCCTGTTTTTAAATAGGCTTTTGACAGATTTCTTCCTGAAGCATCTTTAAGTGGAACACCAGAAATATTATAATATTTGCCTCGTACTTCGATGGAGTCATATGTAATATCTTGTATCAGTCCTTCTACTACCCTAACCTTACTAGCATAACAAAATGATACAATCAATATTGCAAAAACAAAAACCGGTAAAACAATTAAAGCAAAACCTTTAGTCTTCATTTTACACCTCATAATTGATTTCTTAAATGATTTCAGTGTTAATATTACACCTTTTTTGTTGCTTTTTCTATTGATTAAAACCTTAAACCATTCTTAAAGATACTTTTTAGAAGCAATTCCTGTGCCATTCTGTAAGTATTGGAAAATATTGAATTTATTTGAAAAAGATGTGAAATCCTGTTATGTGTTTATGTAATGAGTTACACAGGTTTAGGTTTTTTGTTCCTTAGAACCCTGCAAAAATGAAAGGCTATTAGTCTGGTAGAATAGCGTTTTTTAGGCTCTTTCTCAAACTGAGTGGGTAATTCCCCCTTAGAAAAGGGGGGCAGGGGGTTGTTCCTCAATCCAACCCTCAATTGCCATTAAAACATTGTTCATGTCCACTTTCACATCTGCATCGTTAAAT
>Ga0210056_1000639_pt1 | contig 29595 bp, 32 predicted proteins | sample CryGeyCG2014_080_2_FD_183965 | JGI IMG/M metagenome (GOLD analysis project Ga0210056, IMG submission 183965) | Groundwater microbial communities from aquifer - Crystal Geyser CG07_land_8/20/14_0.80 (SPAdes) (version 2) | ecosystem: Environmental > Aquatic > Deep subsurface > Groundwater | place...
GGCTCATCCTTGAACAATCTAAAACTGAAGGCGCCCTGCCCCGCCATATTGCAGAAGAGATTGCAAGAGAGAGGGTTTTGAAGGCAATGGAATAGAAAAAATGGTATAATATTGCTATGAAAACTCCTTATAAAAAAAGTCTTTTCTGGGATGTTAACAGCGATGAACTATCAAGAGGAAAAGACTGGTTTTTCATCATTGAAAGGATACTGGAATTTGGCGATATAGATGACCTCCTCTGGATGAAAAAGACATTCCCTGAAAAAGAAATAAAAATTACTGTTCAAAAAAGCAGGATTCTCTCACCAAAAACATGCTCCTATTGTAAAGCCGCAGGCTATGCATCTTGAAACCATAGACAAGAACATGCTTCAACTCAGCAAAAAATTTGCATTCCTAAAGGAGTTTTCATTCTATCTTGCGGGCGGCACCGGGCTTGCCCTGCAAATAGGACACAGAAAATCTTTTGATTTTGATTTCTTTACAGGTGAAGAATTCCTTCCGGAAGAACTCTCCTCTGACATAAAGAAGAATAAAATATCTCTTGAAGGAGAGATGCGCAGGCATGGAACGCTTTATTGTATTCTCAAAGGCGTAAAATCCTCGTTCATATTTTATGACGCTCCCCTTCTTTTTCCTAAGGTTGAATTCAACTCTATTGATATCGCAGACTGGCGTGATATAACGACCGAAAAACTACGGACAGTCGGCGACAGGGGATTGAAGAAAGACTTCTATGACCTCTATCTGGGAGTACAGCGCTTAGGAATAGAGAAAATCACAGAGTTTGCATATAAAAAATACGGCAGGAACGTAAACTTCTTTCACCTGCTTAAGGGGCTGACCTATTTTGAGGATGCAGAAAAAAACCCTGAGCCGATGATGCTTGATAAAAGAGCGTCATGGAAAGAAATTAAAAAATTTTTCATCTCTCATGCGAAAGATTTTGAGAGGGCATTTAAGGATATTATTGTAAGGCAGCATTAATCATCATCTTTGTATTGACAATTTTAATTTAATGCGGTATAAGTAGTTTAAGTTTATTGTTTGCTCTGTGGGGGAACAGGCATGATGAGTCCAATGGTCTTTGCGTTAAGCCCTTTAAAGCAAACGGCAGAGATAGAAAAATACTGTTACGACAAATGCGGCCAGCGGCTGTCGTCCTATATACGTGATGATATTTTCGGCAATCTTAAAACCTGCAATCAAAAGAACTGCAACTTTGAAATCGGAAGAAGGGAAATTTCAAAGGGAGTTTGCCTGAGAAGGCTTGGCATAAAGAATCGGCAAGATATACCGAAAAGCTTATCTGTATAACCTATTTCTTCTTCCAATACGGATTTGCAATATCTTCAAATGCGGTTAGCGCTGCGACCGCGCCCTGCGAAACTGCCGTAACAATCTGCTTTACCCCTCCTGTTATGTCGCCTGCCGCATATACAAGCGGCATTGACGTCCTCATCTTATCATCAACCTTAATGTAGCCCTCTTCGTCCACCTTTAATCCGAGTCCTTCTGCGATATCATTATTCGGCTCGTAGCCTATCGCCACAAAAACAGCGTCTGCCTTGATGATATTTGTATCGCCTGTCTTTGTGTCCTCTACCTTCACTTTTTCAACGATACTGTCTCCTGTAATTTCTTTTACAGAAGTATTCCACATAACAGGTACATTCCTCTGAAATACGCTCTGCTGAAGCCTGTCTTCCGCCCTGAAAGCGTCCCTCCTGTGGACTATCGTTACATGGGCGCCAAGGCTGTCAAGATAAAGCGCATCTGTGAGCGCGGAATTTCCGCCGCCGACAACTATGACATTCTTTCCGTCTTTAAAAAAATAGCCGTCGCATGTTGCGCAGTAGCTCACTCCCCTTCCTGCAAGCCTGTCCTCGCCCGCTGCATTAAGTTTTTTGCCTCCGGCTCCTGTTGCAATAACTATGGCCTTTGCGTTGTATATTCCTCTTCCTGTAGTGATTTCAAAGCCGCGGTCTTTCTTTTTTATATCACTCACGCTGACGCCCTGAAGGATTGATGAATAATTCATTGTCTGTTTTGCCATGAGTTCAACAAGTGTTTTGCCGGCAATGCTCGCAAATCCCGGATAATTATCCACTACCGGAGTTATGGCAATCTGGCCTCCGACATTGGCCTTTTCGAATACAATGCTTTTCAACCCGCTCCTTTCAGCATACATGGCGGCAGTAAGCCCTGCAGGGCCCGCTCCGATTACAACCAGGTCATAATCTTTTAATCCTTCCCTCCCAGCCGGCATTACATATTCAACAGGCTTACCCTCAATCAGAGACTCAGCAAAATATTCCTCAGTCTGCAAGCCGGGTGACACAAGCGTTTCTCCCACAAAGGTTCTCGGCACAGACATGGCGCTGTATTTTTCAGCAAGGTCCCTATTTTCATAAATTTCTATCACTTCCGCTGATACAAGACCTTTCAGTTCTATGGCTGCTGAAACAGCATAAAGAGCCTGCTGCGGACAGTAAGGGCATGTCGGACTGACAAATACCCTTACGTGCCTTTTTTCTTTCAGCCTTTGCAGTCTTTTCTTAGTATCAGGAGAAACAAGCGTCTGCCCGGTTGACGCCATTATTATTGACTGGACCAGTGAACGGCCTTCTTCACCCAGAGGCGCGCCTGTATAGCGGATGCTGTATTTATCGGGCGCTATAAGAATCGTCGGCGGCCTGTGCACATTTCTATTTTTAGAATTCTCATCGCCAACTTTATAGAGCTTGATTTTAATTTTACTGCTTGCCTCTGCCGTTGCATTTATAAGGTCCACCGCCAGGCCATTGAACATATCGTTTACTCCGATTTTTGTGTAAACCTCAATCAAGACGTCATCCTTCAGTTCTTTGAACGCCTCTTTTAAAGCAGCCTTTATATCTTCTGTAATCAGTTCTTTTTCCATAGAACATATTCTATCAAAAAATTGAACTGAAAACAAATATCCTATGAACATGAAGATATAAAGATGCAGGGCTTGGGTAAAGTTGGGGAGACTTCATTTTTCTACGCTGCAATAAACAAAAAACTTGACAAATGTTTTTGTATGTGCTAAAACAGGACTAAAATAATCCTATTTAGGAAAGGGGGCAAAAACTATGGAGCTTGTAAACACAAACAAACTCGGGATAGCTAAAGGCACGCCGCTGGAAGAACCAGCGCTGGCGAATTTTAAAGGCGAGACTTATGAAGTGGGGCTTTACCTTGCAATGGCGCGACAGGCGCAGAGAGAGGGCTATCCGGAGATAGCCGAAGCGCTTAAGAGGATTGCATGGGAAGAGGCGGAACACGCTGCGCGCTACGCTGAATTGAATGGTCTTATTTCAGAAAACACCAGAGAGAATCTTGAACGAATGCTTAACGGAGAAATAGGCGCAAATAAAGGGAAAAGAGAAGCGGCAGTGAAGGCAAAGGAGATTAACATAGACGAGGCTCACGACCTTTTTGACGAATCCTCAAGGGATGAGGCGAGACACGCAATGATGCTAAAGGGACTTATCGGCAGGTTTTTTCCCGCCAAAGGCGGAGCCGCCTCTGGTGGAAAATAGCCATGTATATAACACGGGAAACAGATTATGGAATCCGGTGCGTGCTGTATCTTGCAAGAAAGGCTCAGGGAATAGCGCCGGTTAATGAGATTGCAAAGGCTATGCATATTCCTAAAAGTTTCTTAGCCAAGATACTTCAGCGCCTTGTGAAGGCCGGGATTGTAATATCCGGCAGGGGAATCTCCGGAGGATTTTCCCTTGCAAAAAAACCAAAAAATATCAGTATTCTGGATGTGATAAAAGCGATTCAGGGAAACGCCGCTGCAATTAATATGTGCGCAATTGATAAAAGGATGTGCCGCTTAAGCAATACATGCAGCGTGCATCCTATCTGGGTGGAACTGAGGGGCCTTATTGAAAAGCGCCTTCAAAAAGAAAATTTTGCAAAATTGATTTAGGCAGTTAAAAAAATTAGCTCTAAACAGGACAATCTAAGTCCTGATTAAAAAAGGAGGGCATTTTTATGGATGTATTAACACTAAGCAGGCTGCAGTTTGCCGTCACTGCGGCATTCCATTTCATATTCGTGCCTCTGACGCTCGGGCTTTCAATACTCATTGCTTACATGGAAAGCCGTTATGTCAGGACGAATGATGCAATGTATCTGAAGATGACTAAGTTCTGGGGAAAGTTATTTCTGATTAATTTTGCCCTCGGTATCGTAACAGGAATCACAATGGAGTTTCAGTTCGGGATGAACTGGGCGGAGTACTCAAAATATGTCGGAGACATCTTTGGCGCTCCTCTGGCGATTGAGGCAACAGTTGCCTTTTTTCTGGAATCCACGTTTATTGGGTTATGGGTTTTCGGCTGGAACAAGGTATCAAAAAGAGTCCATGCGCTTTCTATATGGCTTGTTGCAATTGCAACGAATCTTTCGGCATTGTGGATACTTCTTGCGAACGGCTGGATGCAGAATCCTGTCGGTTATGTATTAAGAAACAACAGGGCTGAGATGGTTGATTTTGGCGCAATGTTAACAAACCCTTATGGCTGGCTTAAATTCTCGCACACCCTGCTTTCAGGATACGTCGTGGCTGCATTCTTTGTGATGGGAATATCAGCGTATCATCTTCTGAAAAAAACGAACTTAACATTTTTTAAGAGCTCTTTCAAAATGGCGGCAACCTTTGGACTGATGAGCTCTCTTCTGGTATTCATTATAGGGGATTTCCATGCAGCTATGGTCGCTAGGACACAGCCGGCAAAGTTTGCCGCAATGGAATCGGTATGGGAGACGCAAAAGGCAGTTCCTTATAATTTTCTTGTTATCCCTGACGTAAAAAATGAGCGGAATACCGTTTCTGAGTTGGGGATTCCAAAATTGCTGAGCCTTCTCGCATTCCATGACGGCGGCGCAGAGATAAAGGGACTAAAAGAATTTTCAAAAGAAGACCGGCCGCCTGTACTTGCAACTTTTTTAAGTTTTAGAGGCATGGCGGCTCTCGGAATGTTATTCATGCTTCTTGCTCTGGCAGGTTATGTTATCTCCAAGAGGGATAGGCTTGAATCAAATCCTCTATTCCTCCGAATTATGCTTTACGCATTACCCTTGCCCTATATAGCAGTTCAGCTTGGATGGCTTGTTGCAGAGGTCGGCAGACAGCCGTGGATTGTATATGGAGTTCTAAGGACATCGGATGCTGTTTCTAAGTCTGTTACCACAGCACAGGTCTGGACGTCTCTTATAGGATTTACATTGTTTTACGGGATGCTGGGTTTTATAGATATATATCTTCTCGCAAAGTACTCAAAGAAGGGCCCCGACGATGACCTTTCAGCGATAATTAAATCGTCACGGGAGGTGTAAGATGGAATTCCAGATAACATGGTTTATTCTGTGGGGTGTGCTTTGGGCAGTTTATTTCATGCTTGACGGCTTTGATTTTGGAGTTGGAATATTGCACAGTTTTATCGGGAAAACTGAGGGAGAAAAGAAAACCATAATCAGGACCATAGGTTCTGTATGGAATGGAAACGAGGTCTGGCTTGTTACCGCAGGCGGCGCCACATTTGCCGCCTTCCCTACGACGTATGCCTTAATGTTCAGCTATTTATATACGCCCTTGCTGCTCATCCTGTTTGCATTGATATTCAGAGGCGTTGCCCTTGAGTTTAGGGGTAAGGTTGACAGCGATGGCTGGAAAAAGGGCTGGGATATTGCTATTTTCCTCGGAAGTTTCCTGCCCGCTTTGTTGTTCGGTGTTGCTTTTGGAAATATCTTTCAGGGGATACCCATGGATGCAAACGGTTATCATGGGACACTTTTTACATTGCTGAATCCTTATGGAATTCTAACAGGACTTCTCTTTGTTCTGTTATTCATCGTTCATGGTACTTTGTGGCTCACAGTAAAGACAAACGGCGAACTCAGCAAACGCGCTTCTTCCGTTACAGATAAGACCTGGTATGCGCTGCTTGTTGTTGCAGTGTTGTTTTTGATTTACACTGCATTTGCAACAAACCTTTATAAAAACTATCTGGATAATCCGGTCTGGTTTGCCATACCTGCGGCAGCGGTTTTAGCGCTTTTAGGCATAAAGATATTTGCAGTAAAGGGCGCTTATCTCAAAGCATTTTATTCTTCATGCCTGACGATTTTGACTGTTACATTTACAGGCGTAATAGGACTGTACCCTAATCTGATACCTTCAAGCATTGATAAAAATTACAGCCTGACCATCTTCAATTCATCTTCAAGCCCTTACACTTTGAAGATAATGACAGTGGTCGCCGTGCTGTTTGTGCCTGTTGTCATCGCTTATCAGATATGGGTATACAGGGTTTTCAGGAACAAAATAACTGTTAGCGAGGTATTGGAGGATAAGGAATCTTATTAGAATTTTACAGTGTCTTAAGCAGGCATATAATTATGGCTAACTGGAATACAGCTATGGGCGCAATATTAGGCTTTGTAATTATGACAGCGCTTGATACGGGGCCGGGGTAATACGAGGGTTAGTAGAACTCTTTTAAGGTAATATTTAATTTTGATTTATCAAGGGGCTGTCTTACGAGCGGTGCATCTTTTATCACAGGTATCCTGTCTTCCAATATCTGCCTGTTATTTTTATAGATTATCCCTATTGGAATCCTTTCTCCCCATTCAAGCGATTTTTTAAAAACTTCTGCCCTGTCTTCAGGATTATATTCAGGCTCAATGCGATAAACACGCTGCCTGTACCATTCATAAGTATTTATTTTATTGAACGTCACACACGGCTGAAGTATATCAACAAGCGAAAAACCTTTATGATTTATCGCTGCCTTTATCAAGCCTTTGAGATGTTCCATATCGCCTGCAAAACCTCTTGCCGCAAAACTGCAGTCAAGCGCAACCGCAAACGCCATAGGGTTAAACTGCTCCGAGAAAACGCCGAACGGCTGATTTTGGGTTATCATACCTTCAGGGCTTGTAGGAGACGCCTGGCCCTTTGTTAATCCATATATCTGGTTGTCATGCACAAAAAGCTTCACATTGACATTCCTTCTCATTGCGTGCATTAAATGGTTTCCGCCCTCTCCGTAGCAGTCCCCGTCGCCTGCAACTGCTATTGTGAGCATTTCATGATTGGCAAGCCGTATTCCTGTGGCAACAGGAAGGGTCCTGCCGTGAAGGCCGTTAAAGGTGTTGCATTTTAAATAGTGCGGGAATTTTCCTGCCTGGCCTATGCCTGAGACAATTGTAAAATTATGCGGCTCTATGCCGAGTTCTGCCATTGCGTCCTTAAAAACCTTAAGGATTGCAAAGTTGCCGCAACCCGGGCACCAGGCCGGAGCCTGTCCTTTATAATCTTCCAATGATGACATCTATCTTTTCCTTACTTTTCTCTTTATTATTTCTGATACTAACTTTTTAAAATAATTGTTCATCTTTTTAATGTCTTTTAGATTTTTCTGCAAAACTCCATAAACTATTGAGTCGTCAACCCTGTCATAACTGTGGACAAGGATATTTCTCATGCCAGACATTTTTTCAATGAGAGGCAGGTGTTCCGATGGAAATAAACTATTTTCGCTTAATATTATAAAAACCTCTCTGTTATTGCCCGGTTCGCGCAGTTTTTTGTCCGAGATCAGCATTTTCCCTATATCAACAATCGCCTCAATAACTTTGTGGAGATTCCTTTCGGTTATATCTTTGCTTCTCCATGAGTTATCGTAGTCATGGAAACTCGGGCTCTCTTTTTTTATTTCTAAAAGCTTTCTGAAAGAATCGTTAATAACTTCAAGCTTCCTGGTATATAAATCCATATTTCCTCTGCCTTAAAGATGTTAGAAACGGCACAAAATCAAAGTACTCTCCTTTAACCGCATTCTCAAACTCCTGTCTCTCTTCATGTGATTTTTCATAAACACATACCCCTTTAGTGATAACCTCATACAAAAGCTGCAATGACACGTATTTCCCTTTCATATCAAGAACGCTTACCTCATGATAAAATCCAATTGATTTGAAAATGTTTGTAAAGATTGCATCTACATGTGCAATCAAACCAAGCCTTTCCATTGCATCAATATTATGGCGGGCAAGCATGGAAATATCAATATCGCTATCGCTTCTGATATTTCCTCTTAAGATTGAGCCATAAATATAAATTGCACTGACGCCTTCAGGAACAGAAATATCCTTAAGCCTTGATTTAAGCGATTTGATTACATCTTGCTTGTTCATGAGAAAATTATAAAGGATGACAGATAAGAATGCAAACAGAAAAAAATTCTAAAATGTTTTAAATAGGATAGCTTGTAGTCTCATTTTTATAACTGGTATCATGAGCTAAAATACTATATGCTGTCTTTATCCCATCAATACTTCCCCTGCTGCATCAGCAATAGCTGGTTTTCCTTGGAGCGGCTCTCACCAATGCTTGTTACATAGATTGCAGGCCTGTCAATAACAGGACATTTGGCCTCGCAGATACCGCAGCCAATGCACAGCTCCAGGTCCACGCGCGGCTGTTGAATTGTTTTTTCCTTTCCGTTTCTGTCCTTTACGCTTACCCTATCAAACCATACCGCCTTCTTCGGTGTAGGGCATACTTCCTCGCATACTATGCAGGGCGTTGCATGGGCATAAGGCAGGCACCTGCTTTTGTCAATCATAGCAAGCCCTATCTTAATCTTTGCCTTTTCTTTCAAGTCCAATTTCTTTATCGCTCCTGTCGGGCATACCTGGCCGCAGAGCGTGCACCGGTATTCGCAGTATCCTATTTTGGGAATAAGCAGGGGAGACCATATACCTTCAAGTCCTGCCTCAAGAAATGTCGGCTGAAGCCCGTTTGTTATGCATACCTTCATGCATTCACCGCATTTGACACATCTTTTAAGAAACTCTCTTTCCTCAAGCGCTCCCGGAGGCCGGATTAATTTCTGATTCGGAACCTCTGCTTTGGACAAGGGATTGGCGCGCAAAAGAGGCACGGCGACAACACCTGATACCAGAGACGTAAGAACCCTCCTTCTACCAAGGTCCAGTCCGCCATACCCCCCTGTAATTCCCCCGATATTATCGGGGGACATAGGGGGGTGGAATCCAAAACTGACTGCGTTCTGCGGGCATACGTCATCGCAGTTCCAACAATAAAAGCACTCTGTGTCCTTCCAGTCTTCCTTTTTATCAGGAGATGCATTACCCTGACATACAGAAGCGCACGCGCCGCACGAAGTGCATCCTTCGCTCACTGTTCTTTTAAGAATGGAAAATCTTGATAAGAGGCCGAGCAAGGCTCCGAGCGGGCATAGATACCTGCACCAGAATCTCTTTTCTGCAAGATTCATCCCGAGAATAAAAAGGAACAGGATGCCTATGAAGGCGCTCTGGTTGTAAAAAGGCTGTTGAAAGGAGAGTATTCCTTTTTTAAATACTGAATAAACAGCCTCTGATATATCAACCAGGCCCTTGATATCTGAGTTATATACGGCGTCAAACACCGCCTTTGTTCCGTAATTGAATGCCGGATAGATACTCACAGAGAGCGACCTTATGAGAAGAGAAAGCGGGTCCACAATGCCGGCAAGCTGAAGCGAAAAAACAGAGGCTGCGAGAAGAAACATCAGGATATAATATTTTGTCCTGTGCCAGTTAAGACTTATATTATCCGAATGTTTTTTCCTGAAAGAACCGGCAATATTATTCAGCGTCCCAAGAGGGCATACCCATCCGCAAAACACTCTTCCTAAAAGCATCGTGGCAGCTATCACCGCCAGAGAAAAATAAAAAGCCTTCTGGACAGTATGCGCTGAAAGGATTGTGGTTATAAAAATCAGCGGGTCAAAATCAAGGAATATTTTTATCGGATAGCCAAGCTCATCCTTGCCTTTTGCCTCTGTCTGCAAAAAGAGGAAAAGGAACAGCAATAAGAATATCCCCTGAGTAATCCTTCTCAGATTCTGCAACTTATATATTCATCCTCTTTACCTTTAATTTTGCAATGTCCATTCTGCCGAGTCCCATCTTATCCGCAATCTTCACATAGTCAAGGTCGCTGCCTTTCATGCCAAAAAGAGTGGCGCCAAACGAGTCCACAGCAACCTGGTCAACCCCGACAATAACCGTATCCATTTTTTTCACATCGCTGAGACTTCCACCCTGAGGGCCGTTTGCCGTTAGAATACGCACCGCATCAAGGACGGTAAGAGCGGGCTTAATAGCCATGGAAAGGTCCACAAGGCTCTCATCAAGCCTCTGATGTATCGTGCGCCTTGAGCCTCCCATCACGCCCATCCAGTTTTTCATTGACATCGTCAACTTTGCGAGGCTGTGATGTTTTGCAATAGGAATGTTAATCACCTTATCAGCCTCAAATACCTCGGTATAAAGAGGCCATGACTTCAAAGCCTCGCCCTTTATATTCATCTCCTTGAATTTTCTTTCGTCAACATAACTGACGTCAGCGCCCGCTGCCTTTGCGGCATCGGCAATCCCACTCTGGACATAACACCTTCTGGGGTCATTCACCGGCCTGTCAAATACCTTTACCTTTTTTGCGCCTGCCTCATAGCACATCTGCACTACAACTCCAACGACTTCAGGATTTGTATCCCCTGCCTGCTCGGGCGTTCGGTCCCAGGCTATATTCGGCTTTACAACAACAATATCGCCTTTTGATACAAACTTTTTCATCCCGCCCATTGCATTAATCGCGGCCCTTGTAATCTTTGAAGGAGATACGCCGTGCGCAACTGCAAGATCAATTTTTTCAGCTGCTTCGGCAGGAGCAATAAACGAATCAAAACTTCTTGGAATAGAAAGCCCTATACCGGATATTGCCGCCAGCTTTATAAAATCCCTCCGATTCATCCCTGCCTCCTTTTCTATGACAATCTGCTTTTAATTTCTCTCGCCAATTCTTCCAGTGTAAACGGCCTGCCGTCGTATCTATTGATGAATCCATTGAATGAATAGCCTGTTTCCGCTTTCATCAGCCTTGCAAACTGGCCTGTTGCATTATTTTCTACGCAGATAGTTATTTTTGCATTTTTAAGAATATTCAGATAATCAAACTTATCAGTTAATGGGAAAGGATACATCTCGCTGAAATGAAGCATTGCAATACCCCCCTTGCCCCCCTTGATAAGGGGAGGATGGGGGGGTGATAATTCGTCAACCGCCTCTTTCATTATTCCATAATTAGAGCCCCACCCTGCTATTATTACTTCCGGCTTATTATCTCCGTAAAGAGTCGGCGGCTCCATCTCCTTCTTAATAAGAGGCAATTTTTTAAACAGCCTTTTATCCACCATTTTTATTCTGGTCTCCGCATCCTCAACAATATGCCCTTCCTCATCATGCTCATCGCTGTCTGTTATGACAAGATGTTCTGCATCTCCGGGAATTCCCATAGGCGATACGCCTGTATCCGTATATGTATGTCTTTTATACTCTTTAAGATTTTTGAATGCATCACCGCGCAGCCTGTAATCAGTGTATTTAATTTTCTCCAGATTAAATTCTTCAAAGGTCCATTCCGAATCAGAAAGATACTGGTCAAAGATGATTATTGCCGGAATCTGATATTTCTCGGCAAGCTCAAAGGCCTTGTTCGTGAGATAAAACGCCTGCTCAGGCGTGCCGGGCGCAAAGATGACTCTCGGAAATTCTCCATGCGCTGTGTGCAATGCAAACAAGAGGTCTCCCTGCTCTGTCCTGGTCGGAAGTCCCGTGGCAGGCGCAGGCCTTTGCCCGAGAGCTATAACAACAGGCGTTTCGGTCATGCCTGAAAGGGAAAGCCCCTCAACCATTAAAGCAAAACCTCCTCCTGCCGTGCCTGTCATTGACCTGACGCCGGCAAATGATGCGCCAAGCGCCATATTGATTGCAGCAATCTCGTCCTCTGCCTGCTCCACGATAATTCCGAATTCCTTTTCCTTGCCTGCAATATAATTCATAATGCCCGTTGAAGGGGTCATGGGATATGCAGAATAAAATTTGCATCCTGAAGCAATAGCGCCTAACCCGATTGCCTCAACCGAACTTATCAGCATCTTAGGCTTCAATGGCGAGTCGGCAACTGCCGGAGAAAAAGAACACCGCATACAATTCTTAACGGCAAAATCATGTCCTGCCATTGCAGCATTCACATTTGCCTTTATGACGTCTTCGCCTTTTTTCCAGAATGTATCTTTTATAATCCCAAGCAGTATACTGAGTTCCATCCCGAGCATCCCAAGCACTGCTCCGGTCGCAACCGTATTTGCCATTATCTTGCTGCCTCCGCTTTCTACGGCTAATTTAATGAAAGGAATGTCAAGGAAATGGGAGTATTTATCTGATAATCCCCCCATCCCCCCTTTAGTAAAGGGGGGCGAGGGGGGATTATTTCCGAATTCCTGTTTCAGCGCAGTTGAGTCATATATTATCTGGCCTATAGCGGTCAGTTCCTTTTCGTGCCGTTCAATGCTTTCTTTATCAAGGGCCACAAGAATATCTACCTTCTCCCTTGAAGCCATTACGGGCTTATCCGAAAACCTTATCTGATAGAAATTATGGCCGCCTCTTACGCGGGATTCATAATCCTGATTGGTAAAAACATGAAAGCCTGTCCTTGAGAACACCTTTGCAAGCGTGTCGCCGACAGTCTGTATCCCCTGCCCTGCCTCACCGCCTATCTTTATTGAATAGTCCACTTGTTCACCAATAACCCTCGTTAATCATGGGAATTGCCTTTGAGCGGTTTTATTTTGCCGATAGTCATACAACCTTTGTTAAGGGGGACACAAGGGGGTTGTGAGGCAAAATACCTCGGAGGGCGAAGCCCGAGAATGAGCGAAAAGGTTGTTCCCATGATTAAACCTACTTTTTCACAAAACTTCCCTTAAACTTGTTCAGCCACATGATATGGCTCTTCTCTTCATTTATAATCTCATCAACAATATCCTTTTCCTTAATTACATTTCTTATCTCATAAAAATAGAGAAGTGTCTCTTTTTCAAAACCCAGGGCAAAATTAACTGCAGCGCCGATTGATTTTACATGCTCAAGCGAAGGCAGGGACTTATTTCTGCCCAGGAAGAACTCCGATTCAACAATAGCCCTGAGATACTGCGATACCTCTTCCCACCCTTCAGGTTCTTCGGCGCCTGTTATCCCCTTCAATTCAGAAAAAGTCTTTTCATGCCTCAGTTCCTTTTGCGCAAGAGTCTCAAAGAGTTTTTTAAAGGCCTCATCCTTTTCAAACTTCTTTGCCATTGAAGAGTAAAACTGATAGCCGAGCCTCTCTGCCTGAACAGCCTGTTCAATAACCTCATTTACTGAAAACTTTTCCATGTTTCCCCCTTACATTAGTGAATAGTCGTTAGTGAAATAGAAGATATTATAGACATGCGTCTTACTTAAGAGTTTAGATTATTTTTTTGACGTCGTCAATAGTAACAATGCGCCCGGCTATAAGGAGCTCTAATAAAATAAATCCGCCGCAGGGCAAGGCCTTTCCCTCTTGAAGTATGAAGTCGCAGTCAGACTCATAAAATGCGCATGAAGCGCACATATTCCGGATAAGCTTTTCTCCTGCGGCAATATCTGAAACCTGTCCGGATTTATCAAATGGAATTTCCCTTCCGCTCTCAATTAACTTTTTTATCACGATAAAACCCATACAGGCGAGTTCGCTGTCTTTTGAAGGCTTATAATATGAACAAAAATTTTCGCAAAGTTTTTTGTTCAGCTCTGAGTTTTCCATCATTCCCAAATAGCGCTCACTCTTTTCTATCTTTATCCAGCAGTCCCCTTATTTTCTTTAAAAGTTCAGTAGGTGAAATAGGTTTTATAATAAAGTTCAACTCTCTTTTAGCTGCGCCTGCTATGCTCCTTCTGCTTAAAAAATCCGCAGGATAACCGCTTGAAAAGAGCGCTTTCATCTCCGGCTTTATCTTCTTTATTATCTCATAAACCTCTTCGCCGCTCATCTTAGGCATTATCATATCAAGGAAAACAACTCCAATTCTATCTTTATTATCCATAAATTTATTTATCGCATCTTCTCCGTCAACAGCCTCTATCACATTATAACCGTATTCCTCCAGAACCTCCTTAACAATTTTCCTGACATCACCTTCGTCTTCCGCCACAAGCACCGTTTCTGTGCCGGCCAGCGCCAACTTTGTTCCGCTCGCATCAGAACCGGAAATATCCGCAATCCGCATCCCTGAATTAACAGCGGCTATAGGCAGATATATCTTAAATGTTGTGCCTTTGCCGGGTTCACTGTAACAATTGATATAGCCATTATGCTGTTTGATTATACCGTATACTATTGAAAGGCCGAGCCCTGTGCCTTTACCTGCTTCCTTTGTTGTAAAGAACGGTTCAAAAATCCGCTGCCTGGTTTCATCGTCCATACCGCAGCCGCTGTCCGTAACTGATATAAGAGCATACATTCCGGGTTTGCCGTAACCATGGACCTTCTCATATTCTTCATCAAATTCTACAAGCCCTGTCTCTATGGTTAACAACCCGCCATCAGACATCGCATCACGGGCATTCGCTGCGAGATTCATCAGCGCCTGCTCCATCTGCCCTGCATCGGCCAGGACAATTAACTCCCCCAACCCCTCTCTTAAATTAAGATGGGGCGCCGAAGGCGGGGGCGTTATTACCCTCAACTCTATGTCTTCTCCTATGACCCTTCGCAAAAGCCCTTCCACCTTTCTTATTATTTCATTTATATCAACAGGCTGGAGCGATAAGAGTTGTTTTCTGCTGAAGGTAAGGAGGCTCCTCACAAGAGCCGCCGCCCTCTCTGATGAGGCAAGTATCTGGTCAACATGGGCCCTCAGAGGGTCGTCTCTGCCCATTTTCATCTGCAATATGCCGGCATAGCCCACTATTACTGTAAGGATATTATTAAAATCATGCGCTATCCCCCCTGTCAGCGTACCGACAGCCTCCATTTTCTGGGCATGTCTCAACTGTGCTTCAAGCCCGGCAACCTGCTGTGAAAGTTTTTTTAACTCATCATTGTTATTACTCAACATTGCCTCCTCCGCCTGAGGCGGATGTTACACCCGCAGTCAAATATTGTGCACTTCTACTTAACTAAAAGTTAAGTGGAGCTTACATTTGTGGGCAAAAGTCATATCATGCTTCCATTCACAAAATTAACGATTCTCTGCCTGTCTTCTTCCTTAATTTCTGAAAATTCCACGCCCACCTGATACCTATTTTCTCCTTCCTCAAAGCTATCCTTTGCTATCCCTCTTGTCCATGATGCTTTCGCAACAACATGCACGGAGAAAATAATATTTTTGCCGCTGGTTGAAGGCTGGTATATCTCCAGTTCAAGCTCGCTGCCTGCAGGAATATCCCTGTCTGTCTCAAACATTAACCCGCCTCCGCTTATGTCTCTGGTAAATGCCTTGAATTCATCCGCATGGTTTGCCTTCAAAGAGCCGAGGATAAAAATATTGTCTTCCAGCCTGAGGAATTTTCTTCTTTCTGCATACCGAGATATTTCCATGCCCATTTTTATTATTTTCTACACCTCCTGAATTTATTTTAAGGATAACGGAAAACAATCCAGAGCAATTTAGCTTCAGTCTCACCGATATTTTTTACCTTTTGAATCTTCTGCGCGCATGTGCAATAAATGCTGTCTCCTTCTTCAAATATCAGATTTTCCTTATCACACAGAAATTCTAACTTACCCTTAAGCGCCACCCCGAATTTATCTCCAGACGAATAGGTTAATTCCATTGCTAACTCAGAATCAGGCGGCAGGGTAAAAATCTGCGGCTGCACATTTATATTTAAAAAACCCGAAGCCAGCGTCTCACAAACCACCTTCTTATCTTTATGGACAAATCTCTTATCTCTCCCTTTTCTGACAAAGACAACTTCTTTATGCTCATTATCGTCAAAAAAGCGGCTTATTCTTGTGTTCAGGGCATGAGCTATTTTCTCCAACGAGTTAACCGAAGGGGACGCAAGCGCTCTTTCTACCTGTGAGAGAAAACTCGGAGTCAAGCCCGTCTTTTTTGACAGTTCTTTTAATGTAACCTTCTGGCGCAGCCGCAAGTCATTTATCCTCTGTCCTATCTTCATTTTCTTACCCCGCCTTTAATACCAGGTTATCTGTCTCAAGCTCTATTTCCACTCATTATTGGCGTCAATAGCTTACACCTATACGTATCTAATACCACACCTGCCATTTTTTAGCTGGGTTACCCGATATCAATCAGTCCCTGTTCAATGGCAACCGCAACAGCGTGCGCCCTATTTACAACACCAAGTTTTTTCATAATATTTTTCGTATGGAATTTTATGGTTCTCACGCTGATGTGCAGGATTGTTGATATATCCCACGAACTCTTGCCCTGCCGCAGCCAGTTGAGCACCTCAATCTCTCTTTTGGATAGTGAACGAATATTGCCTGCGCTGCCTTGATCAATTATACGTATTATCGCATGATGCAGGTGCGGAATAATAAGTTCCAGTATCATCTCCGTACGGGCGTTGTATTCTACTGAATTACCGGATATGGAAAGTAAACTGCCTGTATTGCCTGCTGGGTTTTTCTGCCCATGGGTAAAACCATCTCTAAGTCCAAAATCTTCTGCATGAAATACAAATTCTTTTGAAGTGGAGCGCTTCCTGAAGGTATCTTTCCACCGCTGGAGATTGAAACTGGTAAAGTTCTCCTTAACAACGTTATCTATTTTAAAGAATTCTTTCTCTGCATAAAGTTTAAGCCAATCTGCAGGATAATTCAGATTTATAATCTTGTATGAAAGTATATTGCCGCAATCATCTGTCCTTGCCGCGCCACTAACCGCAAAGTCATACGAAATCACTTCATGCAGTTTATTCACAAGTCCTTTAAAATCTTCTTCGTTTGAACAAAGGAGGCTTGTGTGGATTAACTCCAGCAGAGTAATGGCGTCTCTCTTGGACAATAACTTATTGAAAATCATACTATTCCTGCTCCTGCGATAGTAAACCGCTTAATGCAGAATGTCCAAATTTAACCCGTCGTTATAAACTGACCATATCAAAAAATACTCCATCTGTCAAGGGATGCTGCCTTTTCCTGAGGTTTTACCGAACAGAAGTTGCACTTTGTGTATAATAAAAACATGAACTATTTTCTCACTAAGGAAGCCGTCCTCAAATGGCTTGAAACCCCTTCTGTATATCACATCAAAAGGGACGAACTCTACGAGCTTGACAACGAGGCTTTTAAATTCCTTAAAAAATTTCAAAATAATCCCCCCTCGTCCCCCTTTAGCAAAGGGGGGATGGGGGGATTTTCTAAAAATGAGAATAAATTTATTGATTACTGCATCAAGGAAGGCATCTTAACAACAGAGAAAAATTTACTGAAACGCCCGCACGTTATAAAATCGCCTAAGCCTTCTCTCCGTTACCTTGAACTGCAGATTACAGACAGATGCAATCTGAGGTGTAAGCACTGCTATATTAAGCCCTCCTCGCCCCCCTTTAGTAAAGGGAGGATGGGGGGATTTGAGCTTTCATTAAGCCGGATAAAAAAAGTCCTGAGCGAATTTGAGGAGATGCAGGGATTAAGGGTTCTAATCACGGGAGGCGAGCCTCTGACCCACAGCAGATTTACAGAAATTAACGCGATGCTCCCTCAGTTCTTCATAAGAAAAATATTATTTACAAACGGTTTGCTCTTAAATAAAAAAATCCTTAAGAATCTTAATGTGGATGAAATCCAGATAAGCATAGACGGTCTTGAAAAAGCGCACGACTCACTTAGAGGCAAAGGGACTTTTAAGAAGGCAATTGAAGCTGTCAAAAATGCAATAAATACAGAATTTGAAGTATCTGTCTCAACGATGGTTCATCCTGCAAATCTCGGAGATTTCGATAAGATGGAAGCATTGTTTAAAGGGCTGGGAATAAAAGACTGGACAGTAGATGTGCCTTGCATAACCGGAAGATTAGAAAAACATACTGAAGTCCAGATAAGTCCGGATAAGGGCGGAAAATACCTCGCCTACGGCTATGGAGACGGGCTGCATTCAGGCGCATCGGGTTTTGCCTGCGGGCTGCACCTGATGTCTGTGACGGCAGACGGCAGGGCTGCGAAATGCACGTTCTACGCAGACAGAGATGCAGGCAATATAAAGGACGGCCTCGGAGAATGCTGGCAGAGAATAAAACCTATAAAACTTAGTGAATTGAAATGCGACTGTAAACATATTGAAATATGCAGGGGGGGATGCAGGTATAGGGCTAAACTCCTCGGCGATTCAATGGGAAAAGACCTTTACAGATGCGCCTTGTATAACCACCCCTTTAATTCCCCTCCTTAATAAGGAGGGGAGCACGAAGTGCGGGGTGGTAATTCGGGACTGTCCCCGTCGGCTTTCTTACAGCCTTCCTGAGCGAATTATAGAAATAATCAGCCAGATGCCAAGCAAAAAGGCAAAGCCGAACGCTGACAGGCCGAGAATGGAAAACCCGTATATCTTGGGGCCGACGCCTGTTGCATGCATTATGGCGGAACTCAGGAGAATAGAACTCACAATCAGGCTGAATGAAATCCTGTTGCTTGCCTTGTCCATATCCCTTATAAATTTCTCAAGGCCGATATGCGTGAGTTTCATATGAATATCGTCCTTTAAAACCTTTCTTATAATCTGTTTCATCTGGCGGGGAAAGATCACAACAAAGTCTCCTATCTCTTCTATACTCTTTTTGGTCTTTTCGTATATCCTTGAAGGACTCAGCTTTTCCCTGACAAGTTTGGAGGCGTAAGGCTCTGCGGCTGCGATGAAATCAAAATCAGGGTCCAGTTCTCTTCCTATACTCTCAAGAATCAGCATCGCCTTATTAACAAGGAGCAGGTCTGAAGGAATCTTCATGTTATGCTTCATTGCCAGATGCGTTACAATGTCCATATACTCGGCAAAATTTATTTCTTTCAGGGTCAATCCATAGAGCGGCTCCAGAAAATAAACCAGGTCTGACTTGAAATCCTTTCTGAAGGCAATTAAATCAACCTCTTCAGGAACAAGCCCGAGTTCTATATACTGGTCAATCAGCCTGTCAAAATCCTTATTTATAAGCGCCAGAAATGTATTTGCCATCGTCTCTTTCATCTCATCCGTAACCCTCCCGACTATCCCGAAGTCCATAAATCCTATCAGCCCTTCAGACATTGCGAAAATGTTTCCCGGATGAGGGTCTGCATGAAAGAACCCGTCTTCAAGCACCATCTTGAAATACGCATCAACGCCGTTCTTAGCAAGCTCTCTCCTGTCAAGCCCCATCCTTTCTATCGCAGGGATGTCGTCAATCCTTACTCCGTCTATCCTTTCCATCGTAAGAATCTTTTCGGTGGAAAACTCACTGTAGATTTTCGGGATATATATATGGGGACTGTTCTCAAAGTTTTTCCTGAAGCGCAAACAGTTCTTTGCCTCCTCCGAGAAATCCAATTCCTTTCTGATAGTCCTGGAAAATTCCTCCACAATGCCTATCGGATTAAAAAACCTGCTCTCAGGGATATGCTTGTCCATAAGCTGGGCTATTGTCGTAAGGATATTTATGTCTGTCTCTATCTGCTCTCTTATATCAGGCCTCTGCACCTTTATTATCACATCTCTTCCATCAAGGAGTGTCCCGTAATGAACCTGTGCAATTGATGCGGCAGCGCCCGGTTCAGCCTGAAATTTTGCAAATATCTTATCAATCGGAAGCTGTATCTCTTCCACTATAATTTTCCTTGCCTCATCAGAAGGAAAAGGCGGAACCTTATCCTGAAGCTTCTTAAACTCATTGGCAAAAGGCGCAGTAATAAGGTCGGGCCTGGATGAAAGAAGCTGGGCGAGTTTGATAAAACTTGGGCCAAGTTCTGCGAATGCCATTCTAAGTCTCTCAGGGACTGTCGGCCCTTTCACTACCGGCCACTGCCCGAAGGTCTTTAGCCTTTTCTTGAGAGAGACATATCTGTGGAGGCGAAGCTGGTCTATTATGTGTCCGAACCCGTACTTAAGAAAAACATTAATAATCTGCCTTACTCTGTTAATATTCTTATATGTGCTCCTGAGTTTCAGCAGACTAAAAGGCATGGCCTATTCTTCCTGCCCTTCTTCCTTTACTCCTTCCAGTTTCTTTAACCTATTAGAGAGGTTCAGGATTTTTTTATTGAGCTTCTCTATGTCGTCCTTTGTGGAAAGATTCATTTTTTCCAGAGTCTTTGACAATATCTCCGAAAAATTTTTAGAAAAGCCTTCCGTGCCCTTCTCAGCCTTTTCAGTCCACTCTTTTACGAGTTTTGCGCCTTGTGATTCGCTTAGCTCGCCTTTTTTAATAAGCTCGTCAATGAACTCATTTACCTTCTGCTGCATGCCCAAACCCGCAAGCAGAGCGCTCCTTATCGTTTCAAAAACTGTCATAAACACCTCCGTTTTTAGGGGCCAGGTATCAGGTTTCAGTCTGACACCTAATACCTAACACCTAATACCTTTCTTAACCATATCGTACACTGCTTCAAGCGCCTTGTCCAATTTTGCAATGTCTTTTGTGCCGCCCTCTGCCATTTCGGGCTTTCCTCCGCCTCTGCCGCCTGCAGCCTCAGCAACCTTTTTAAGTATCTCTCCAGCCTTAATCTTCTTAGCCAGGTCTTTTGTGACCATGGACAAAAACGACGCCTCACCGTTCTTAACGGATGCAAGAACAATAATGCAGGAGCCGAGTTTATTTTTTAAATTGTCTGCAATAATCCTTAAATCCTTTTTTCCAAGGCCGTCAACCCTGTGTGAAATAACCTTCATGCCGCCTATATCTCTTGCCTTCTCTATGAGCGCTGCTGAACTTTCAAACGCCGCCCTGCCTTTGAGCGTCTCTAATTCTCTTTCCAGCTCTCTCATATCAGCAAGAAGCCTTCCTACCCTTTCAAACGGTTTCTCCGTCTTAAGCATATCCGAGATTTTTGTTAGCTCTTCTTCCTTCTTTCTGAAATGGTCAAGGGCAGAGATTCCTGTCAGCGCCTCTATCCTTCTAATTCCTGATGCAACGCTTCCCTCTGAGACAATGACAAATGGGCCTATGTCTCCGGTTGCCTTGCAGTGAGTGCCGCCGCAGAGTTCAGAGCTGAAACCCGGCGCCTTTACAACTCTGACTATTTCACCGTATTTTTCTCCGAAAAGAGCTGTCGCTCCTGATGCAACCGCATCTTTTATATCCATTACCGAAGTCTCAACATTAATGTTCTCAAGAATTTTCTGGTTAACCGCATCCTCAATCTCCTTTATCTCTGCGCCGCCGAGTGGAAAAAAATGCGTAAAATCAAACCTGAGCCGGTCAGGAGCAACAAGTGAACCTGCCTGTTTTACATGCTCGCCGATTATATTTCTCAACGACGCCTGAAGGAGATGCGTTGCGGTGTGGTTTCTCATTACCGCCTTTCTTTTCACAGCATCAACACTGCATGTCACCCGGTCCCATACCTTCAATTTTCCATCTTTGATTTTTATGATATGTGAATGCAGCCCCTCAATAACTTTTTTGGTATCTGCAACAAAGGCCCTGAATCCTCCGCCTGAGGCGGATGACGTCATCTCGCCTGTATCTCCAACCTGGCCTCCGGATTCACCGTAAAAAGGAGTTTTATCCAGAAAAACCTCTACTTCTTCGCCTTTAGAAGCCTCCCTGATAACCTTCCCTTCCTTCAGCATAGCCTTAACAATTGATTCGGTCTGCATTGAATCATAACCGACAAACTCAGTCTTGCCTATCTCGGAAAGCAGTTCTCTATATATGGATGAAACAGCCTCTTCCTCTCCGACCCATGAAGCCCTGGCCCTTTCCCTCTGCATCTCCATCTCTCTGTGAAACCCGTCTTCATCCAGAATGATATTGTTGTCGGATGCAATGTCTCTTGCCAGGTCTATGGGAAATCCGAATGTGTCATAGAGCTTGAATATCTCAGCTCCCGGAACTGACTTTAATCCAGCCTTCTTTGCAGCCGCAATTACTTCATCTATTATCTTCATGCCCTGCTCAAGCGTCTTGGAAAAACGCTCCTCTTCAAATCTAAGCACCTTTGCAGCCCTTTCCTTTTCATCAAGAAGTTCAGGATACGCATCACCAACAGAATCAGCCGCAGGCTCAACAAGCTTATAGAGCGCGGGGTCATTGACGCCAAGAAGTTTTGCGTGCCTTGAAGCCCTTCTTATAATCCTCCTGAGTACATAACCCCTTCCTTCATTGGACGGCATAAGTCCCTCAGAAATGAGAAATGAAATCGCTCTGATATGGTCGGCAATAACCCTCATGGATGCATCGGTCTCAGCGCTCTTTCCGTAAGTTGTATGCGCAAGCTCTGATATTGCGGATATTATGGGCATGAATAAGTCAGTATCAAAATTATTAAGCTTCCCCTGTAAGACAGCGGCTATCCTTTCAAGCCCCATTCCTGTATCTATGCTCGGCTTTGGGAGGGGCGTAAGATTCCCTGATTCATCTCTGTAAAACTGCATAAAAACAAGATTCCACAGCTCAAGAAACCTGTCGCAGTCGCATCCCACACTGCAATCAGAAGCGCCGCACCCGACATGCTCTCCCTGGTCAATGATTATTTCAGAGCACGGACCGCAGGGGCCGGTATCCCCCATCTGCCAGAAGTTGTCTTTAGCTCCGAGACGAACAATCCTGTCAGGAGAGATGCCTGTCAATTCCTTCCATAGTCTTTCAGCCTCGTCATCCTTTTCATAAACAGAGACCCAGAGCCTGTCCTTCGGGAGTTTAAATATGCCTGTAAGCAATTCCCACCCGAATAGTATCGCATCTTTTTTAAAGTAATCGCCGAATGAAAAATTCCCGAGCATTTCAAAAAAAGTGTGATGCCTTGAGGTATGCCCTACATTTTCAAGGTCGCTGTGCTTGCCGCCTGCCCTCAGACATTTCTGGCACGAGACGGCCCTGGTGTACTGCCTTTTCTCTTCTCCCAGAAAAACGGATTTAAACTGCACCATCCCTGCATTAGTAAAAAGCAGCGTAGGGTCGTTCTTCGGTATAAGAGACGAGCTTCTTACTATCTCATGGCCTCTGGAGGAAAAATAATCCAGAAATGCCTTTCTTATATCTTTGCTTTTCATTTACGCCTGAATCCTTATCTTTAAAACTAAAAACTTTATTTTTTAATTACTCCGGGTTCATTGCTTATGATGTGCATAAGCTTCCCGTCAACGAATATGAGCTGCGTCTTCAAAATCAAGGTTCTTGTGTATATCCACTCTTCCCTGTATTTATTGCCCTCTGACGGCTTCAGCACATTAATTTCTGAAGGCGAACCCCAGGCATACCTGACCTGCTGCTGTGTCATGCCCGGCGCAATCTCGCTGCGCTTGATATTTTCCTGTATCGCCGCAGGAAATCCTTTTACCTCATCAGGCGAATATCTTACAGCGTTAACACAACCCGGAACCAGAAAACAGAGAGCGGAAGTTAAAACACATAAAGCTGCCGCGTTTTTCCTCATTGATTTACTCCTCCTTTTTTTTAAATTGTCTTAGCGTCCTGCTGATTGTACTAAAAGAATACCCTTTTCTGACAAGAAATCTCCACATCTTCTTCTTAATTTCCTCCTCGGAATAATTTTCAATACTTTTTAATTTTTTATTTACAGCCTTCTCGGCTCTGATTATCTCATCAGAGTCATCATCAGTAAAGGCGTCGCTTATTAACCCCTCAGGTATCCCCCTGCGCTTAAGAAATATCCTGACCCCAAGATTGCCGAGCAGTTTTGCATCCTCAGCAATTCTTCTGAGGGATAAGGCAAGCGCGGTATCATTTATAAATCCTTTCTCGCTTAAATGGTTGATTGCCTGCTGTATAGTCTCCTCTGAAAAACCCTTCCACTTGAGCTTATCCGCAAGTTCTTTCGCACTCCTGTCCCTATAACTCAGGAGCCTGTAAGCGTAACGAACCGCATCCTTTTTATCCTCATTAGAAAAACTCATCTTTATATGGTCTATTCATATTAATTTGTTTATCCCCTCTTGCCGCCGGGGTTTACTTACTGAATCTCTCAATCTTCATCTGGCCCTTTTGAGACTGTGACGCCGACTCGAATGAAAGGTCGCTTGTAGATTGAATGCCTTTCACCTTGAGCGCAAAATCATCCGCGTTAGTCGCTCCCCTAAGAGCCTCCTCATACGTAATAAGCCCGGACTTATAAAGCTTGAAGAGAGACTGGTCAAAGGTCTGCATATTATAATGAACGGCGCCCTGAGCAATAACATCAGTCAGCAGCCTTGTCTTATCAGGGTCAATTATGCAGTCCTTAACCGTCATTGTAGCGACAAGCGTCTCAACCGCAGGAACCCTGCCTTTGCCGTCAGCCCGCGGCATAAGCCTCATTGAGATTATTCCTTTAATGACTGACGCAAGCTGCATCCTTACCTGCTTGTGCTGAAACGGAGGGAAAACAGATATTATCCTGTTTATTGTCTCCATCGCATCAATCGTATGAAGGGTGCTGAGCACAAGATGCCCTGTCTCTGCTGCGGTAAGAGATATCTGTATTGTCTCAAAGTCGCGCATTTCGCCCACGAGAATTACATCAGGGTCCTGCCTGAGCGCCGCCCGCAAGGCCTTGCTGAAAGACTCGGTGTCAGTGCCGACCTCTCTCTGATTTATGATGCTGCTCTTATCCCTGTGCAGATATTCTATCGGGTCTTCTATCGTTATAATGTTGCTTGTGCGATTCATATTGATATAATCAATCATTGAGGCAAGCGTCGTTGACTTGCCGCTGCCAGTTGTGCCTGTAACCAGTATAAGACCGCGCGGTTCAAGCGATATCTTTTTAAGAATATCAGGCAGCTGCAGTTCCTCTATGGTTGGAATCCTCATGGGTATCACCCTGAAGACCACGCCGACAGCTCCCCTCTGGACAAAGGCATTGCACCTGAACCTGCCGAGCCCGGGGATGCTGTATGCCAGGTCCAGGTCATTTTTCTTTTTAAAAATCTCTCTCTGCCCGGGGCTCATCACAGATAATGCAATCTTGACCGCATCTTCCGAAGAAACCTTATTTGCAGGAGCCATGTGCAGCAGCTCGCCATTGACCCTCATTATGGGTGGAGAGCCGACCTTTATATGAACGTCAGATGCATTCTGAGCCACAGCGCTTTTAAGGAGTTCATTTACTTCCATTGTATTTCCTCCACTTTAGGTTTCAGGTTTTAGGTTCCAGGTTTTAGGTTGTTACTGACACCTGATACCTGATACCTGTTTTTCCTGATTCCTGCTTTTCTGCCGTCTATTTCTTAACATTAATGGCGTCCATGATTTTAGTCTCTATCTCTTTTGCAGTGTCTGGATTATTTTTCAGAAATTCCTTGACATTCTCCCTTCCCTGCCCGACCCTGTTGCCGCTGTAACTGTACCATGAGCCTGATTTTTCAATAATTCCCTTTTCAACTCCTATATCCACAAGTTCTCCCGCCCTGGATATTCCCTCGTTGAAGTATATATCAAATTCTGCCTGTTTGAACGGCGGCGCAACCTTGTTCTTCACAACCTTGACCCTTACCCTTCCGCCTATGGCTTCCTGATTCTCCTTTATGCTGTCTATCCTTCTTATATCAAGCCTCATGGATGCATAAAACTTCAAGGCATTCCCGCCTGTGGTTGTCTCAGGATTTCCGAACATTACCCCTATCTTCATTCGCAGCTGGTTTATAAACATAACCGTAGTCAAAGACCTTGAAATTGCTGATGTGAGCTTTCTTAATGCCTGGCTCATGAGCCTTGCCTGCAGTCCCATCTGCGCGTCGCCCATATCACCTTCTATCTCTGCCTTTGGCACAAGGGCCGCCACAGAATCTATGACAACAATATCAACTGCTCCGCTTCTTACCAGCGCCTCGGTAACCTCAAGCGCCTGCTCGCCTGTATCAGGCTGAGATATAAGCAGGTCTTCAACCTTTACTCCAAGCCTTGCCGCATAATTTGTATCCAGCGCATGTTCTGCATCAATAAAAGCAGCAGTGCCGCCTGCCTGCTGCGCCTGTGCAATTGCATTAAGGGCAAGAGTTGTTTTTCCCGAAGATTCAGGTCCGTATATCTCTACAACCCTTCCTCTCGGGTATCCTCCTACGCCGGTTGCCATATCAAGCGCAATTGAGCCTGTAGGTATAACCTGAATTCCTTCCGCAACCTCTCCTGCGCCAAGCCTCATTATCGCGCCCTTGCCAAAACTCTTCTCTATCTGAGAAATTGCCATCTCAAGCGCCTTAATCTTATCCTTGCCCGTCTCCTTGCTTGTTTCCTTACTCATAATGCCTCCTTTTAAAATCTATCTCTCTTTTCCTATAGGAATCTCGCTCAGTTTAAAATGTTCTGCTCCACCCTGCTTAAGTTCGCTCTTCATAAGTGTTATATTGATAACTTCTATCTTACCAAAATCTGCTTCCTTTAGTGTAGCAAGTTCTTTTATCAGCGCATCCTTGTTTCTCATGGATTTCACCCTGCCGATTGTAAGATGCGGCGTGAACTGTTTCTCGTCTCTTTTAAATCCAAGCCCCTCCATTGATTTATCTATATCATGCTGTAGTTTTATTATTTCTTCTGAATCATGAACCCCGAGCCATATAACCCTTGGATATTTTACATTAGGAAAAACGCCTGCCCCGAATATTCCGGATGTAAACCTGTCATACAGTTTTGCTATTGATGAGAGTTTCTTGTTTATCTCTGTCAGCAGTTCCTCTGGCGTAGCGCCCATGAATTTTAAGGTCAGATGAAGATTTTTTGCGGAAACCCATTTCACATCAGCGTCTGTCTGCTTTAACCTTTTGATACAGGCATCAATTGTTTTTTTAATCTCCTCCGAAAGTTCTATGGCTATGAAGCACCTTAAGTTCATTCATTTCCCATTGAACTAATATTAACGCATTAATTCAGAAGCCTCCATGCCTGTAATACCAGATTCGTATATACCGCCGCGCCTATGTCATCTGCCATTATTCCGAATCCGCCGCTAAAAACATACTCAAGCCTTTTCAGCGGAGGCGGTTTGAGTATATCAAAGAATCGGAATAAAACAAACGCCGCAATTATGTAGCCCCGGTTTTGAGGCAAAAATAATAGAGCTGCCATATAGCCCGCAAATTCATCAATGATTATATGGCGTGAATCCTTCTCTCCTAAAAGTTTTTCTGCCTTATCGGATGACACAATGCCTGCGATTATAAAAAACACCGCCAGTCCTATGTGCAGAGACAGGGACGGCTTTAAGATAGCCATAAATACAAGCGCTGATAGAGTTCCGAACGTGCCCGGAGCAAAAGGCAGATAGCCGATAAAACCCAATGTAGCAATGTATTTTAAATAAGCATTTTTACTCTTCAATTATCTTATAACTCCACGTTATCTTTGCAGAACCTTCAAGCGTCGCTTTAACAGAACAGTATTTTTCCATTGAAAGCTCAACAGCCCTTTTTACGGCGTCGTCAGAGACATTTCTGCCTCTCACTATAAACTCTATATCTATGTCAGTGAACTTCTTTGGATAGTTTTCAGCCTTCTGTCCCTTAATCTTAACCTCAAACCCTCTTATCTCCTGTTTCTTCTTTTTCAATACAGAGACAACATCCATACCGGAACATCCGCCAAGCCCTATCAGAAGCAGTTCCATCGGCCTGGCGCCGGTATTTCTGCCTCCGGACTCCCCATCTCCGTCCATAACTATAGCGTGTCCTGACGCCGCCTCGCCTACAAACTGAAGACCATCCACATAAGTTACTTTTGCCTCAAGCATTTCTTCCTCCAAAAATATTGATTTGATAAATCATTAAATCAGAGGAATAAAGGTTTGTCAAGCATTCATAGGAATAAACGACAAGCCCCTATAAGTAAAATTTGACAACAAGTTTATCCATAAGTTACGATACATCAATCGCGGGGTGGAGCAGTCCGGTAGCTCGTCGGGCTCATAACCCGAAGGTCAGAGGTTCAAATCCTCTCCCCGCCACTTAATAAAATCATTGGAATATCAATAGATTGCAGGCTATCAATGTTTAACTCTTGATAGCCTGAATTGCTTTAACAGGACACTAACAGGACAGTTGCAGGACAGTAATTAAAAACCTGTATTTGCCCTCAGAATTATGGATGAGAAAAAAGATAAAAAAGAGCCCCCGATAGTCTCTTTCAATAAAGAGGAGGCTGAAGAACACTGGGATGATATTTATCTGAAAGAGGAAGGCGTGGTCATTGAGTTTGACTTTAACACCAAGACAGGGAAAATCCAATCAGTTTCCGACCATAGTATTTATATTATCGACTCCCGTGAATTAGTCAGAACAAAAATTGAATTAGGCCCCGGCGACAAAGTCCTCTTTGCCCCTCTTGAAGACCCTGATGGCAATGATTATGCAAGAATAGTCAGGATAATTGAACTTGATGTATAGAGAAACATTTAGTTAGCACTTAATCTCAGTTCAATATTATGTTTGGTTCTATAATATAAATCGTGTCAAGTTTCATATATTATTAATCAAGCCCACATCTTCTCTTCTCCTATACTTGTACTTCGCTTCGCATTCTTTGTGTTTCAATCTACGCTCCCTGCGCGAAAGGCGACTAATAACCTATTAAGGCGCCTCAATCTTCATGCTGGTTATATTGTCAGTTGATTAAGTCTGCATCCGCATCTGCGACAGCGTAAAAAACTATGATCCAACTACAGATAGAAACTACCGGTTCATCCCCGCATGTGCGGGGAACATTGCCGCATTTATCGCGGCTCGGGGTCTGTTATCGGTTCATCCCCGCATGTGCGGGGAACATGCAGGAGGAGAGACCTTACCGTTCTCTGGGTGCGGTTCATCCCCGCATGTGCGGGGAACATGAGTGGGGTGCCGCCAGAGACGAGAAAATCGACGGTTCATCCCCGCATGTGCGGGGAACATCATATTTCTATTCCTGCAATTTTGCGGATGCGCGGTTCATCCCCGCATGTGCGGGGAACATCCTTTTTTGTTTGTAAGTTTATACAGTTTCATCGGTTCATCCCCGCATGTGCGGGGAACATTAGTCTATTTTAGCAGCGCTCGAAACAACTCGCGGTTCATCCCCGCATGTGCGGGGAACATATTTTTATTTTTCCTTCCAAGCGTAATGTGCGGGGAACATGGGGAAAAGGTTTAGAGGCAAGGATCTCCCGACGGTTCATCCCCGCATGTGCGGGGAACATCCGGCTGCGCCAAGCGGTAAAATGACCCCTTTCGGTTCATCCCCGCATGTGCGGGGAACATCAATCCTGGTGATAACGTGCATGCAGCCAGTTCGGTTCATCCCCGCATGTGCGGGGAACATTTGGCCGTGCCTGCCTCTGCTGAGCGTCAGGACGGTTCATCCCCGCATGTGCGGGGAACATGTTATAACCGAGTTGCCAGCCAATAGCATTACGCGGTTCATCCCCGCATGTGCGGGGAACATCTAACGTGTCAAGAACTCGTATAATATCTAAACGGTTCATCCCCGCATGTGCGGGGAACATTGCATATGTGCGATAATCGGTGTCCAGCATGTCGGTTCATCCCCGCA
>Ga0210056_1000657_pt1 | contig 29226 bp, 30 predicted proteins | sample CryGeyCG2014_080_2_FD_183965 | JGI IMG/M metagenome (GOLD analysis project Ga0210056, IMG submission 183965) | Groundwater microbial communities from aquifer - Crystal Geyser CG07_land_8/20/14_0.80 (SPAdes) (version 2) | ecosystem: Environmental > Aquatic > Deep subsurface > Groundwater | place...
CAAGTCCATGGAGTTATATTTTCGTCGGCAATGTGGTTTTGATTATGGCGATGTGGTTTATGGATATTATTCATATCCCGTTGCCTGCTTTTTCATCGCCTGATATTAAAGGAAAAGGATTTTTACCGGCATTCCTTTTCGGAATGGTTTCGGGAATAATTGCTGCACCCTGTACAGCAGCGGTTCTTGCAATAATTTTGTCATATGTTGCTATTCAGCGGAGCATTTTTTTCGGATTCACTTTGCTTTTCGTCTACGGAATGGGATTAGGAATACTGGTAATTATATTAGGGACATTCACGGGATTTGTAAATACTTTTTTGAGGTCAGAAAAAATTGCTCTGAAAATAAAAAAGGTTTTCGGGATTTTTATGTTTTTACTCTCGCAGTATTTTTTTATTAAAGCGGGAAAACTTTTCTAATGGACTTGACCCAGTTAGAGATACCGTGTCATGGTGTGACATCTCTAACGGGGTTGACAAATTAAATAATTTTTGTAAGATAAATAATAACGAATAGAAGCACACGAATAAACCCGAATGACTGCAAAGGCGAGATGCTTCCCCTTCATTTCATTCATGGTCAGCATGACACCGAAGAAGCAGTCATTCTGAGCCGAAGGCGAAGAATCTCATTCGTGATGTGTTATTTGTGATTTAGCGAAGCGAAAGGAGAACAATGAAACACAAATATCAAAAAAATATTCAGATTCAGCCGAAGGTAACTCTTCCTGTGATTTCCAAAAGAGGGAAAATAATAATTGCAGTAGGAATCGGGCTGGTCATTGTAGGGTTTCTAATACTAACCGAAACAAATCCGCAGGGGGATAACTGGGCAAGCGTTGTTTCTCCGTTTCTTCTCATCGGCGGTTATATCACAATTGCAATAGGAATAATTTCTTAAATCGCGGAACAGAAGCGGAACAAGACACGGAACAGACCTGCCTGACGGCAGGCAGGCACAGAACAGTTCCGAGTCAGTTCCGTGTAAAAGGTTCAGTGCCAGTTCCGTGTAATGAGCGAAGCGAATAATGTCAATTTGTAGTCTCTGCGGTAAAGATGCCAAAAAGGTAATAAGATGTCCGCTGCTAAACAGCAATATCTGTATGATTTGCTGTTTTTCAATTTCCAGCGGTAACTCTATGATGACAAAATTAAGACGCGAAAAAGGACTTTTCAAAGAAGATATACTTGCCAAATGTGCCTCTTGTACCGGCACCATTGCCGGGGAAAAATCTCAGAAGTAATTTTTATTGAATTTTCCCGCCGAGTTATTGCTTTTTTTTCTTAAATTTGATAAAATTAACAAATATGATTAATGCTAAAAAATATATTATTGAAAAAGTGGAAAGAGCGAAAAATGCTTCCAAAAAACTTGGACTTATTCCGACCGTTGTGAAAAATCGGGCACTTTTGAAAATCGCAGAAAACATTCTGAAAAATTCAGGTAGAATCATTTCAGAAAATCTTAAAGATATAGAAAATGCCGAAAAACAAAAACTGTCATCTGCGTTAATTGACCGTCTTAAACTTAATAAAGCGCGGCTCGTCTCAATGACCGACGGCTTAAAAGAAATAGCAAAATTGCCCGACCCTGTCGGTGAAGTTATCGAAAAAATCAAAAGACCCAACGGCTTAAAAATAGAAAAAATCCGAGTGCCGCTGGGGGTTATAGGAATTATCTATGAATCCCGTCCCAATGTAACGGTTGATTCCGTCGGGTTGTGTCTGAAATCAGGTAACTGCGCAATTTTACGCGGCGGGAGCAGCGCTATCAACTCAAACAAAATCCTGTCAAAAATAATTTGTGATGCCGTTTATTCGTCCGGTATTCCTGACGGAACTATTGAGTTTATTGATAATACGGATAGAATTATTATTTCGGAAATTCTTCGACTTTCCAACTATATTGACTGCATAATTCCCCGTGGCGGCGAAGGCCTCATAAAATATATCAGAGAAAATTCGTCGGTTCCGGTAATCGCTCATGGCAAAGGTGTGTGTCATGTTTATGTTGACAAATATGCAGATATAGAAAAAGCAGTAAAAATTTCATTCAACGCAAAGGTTCAGAGACCCGGTGTCTGCAATGCGATGGAAACGCTTTTAGTTCATAAAGACATCGCTAAAAATTTTTTACCTGTTATGCTCGCCGAATATAAAAAAGCGGATGTTGAAATTCGCGGCTGCGAAAAAACGAGAAAAATTGTTGGTGGGATAAAATTCGCAACAGAAAATGATTGGTACACAGAATATCTTAATTTGATATTATCGGTAAAGGTGGTCTCTTCCATAGCCGAAGCGATTACGCATATAGAAAAATACGGTTCGCATCATTCGGATGCAATTATTACGGAAAATAAAAAGTCTGCGGAAAAATTTTTGAAAGAGGTGGATTCTGCCGCCGTATATCACAATGCCTCAACAAGATTTACCGACGGAGGTGAATTCGGAATGGGTGCGGAAATCGGAATTTCCACTCAGAAAATACATGCCAGGGGTCCCATGGGATTAAGGGAACTGACATCATACAAATTTGTAGTGCACGGAAACGGACAGATAAGAAAATGAAAATCGGCATATTTGGCGGGAGTTTTGACCCTGTTCACAACGGACACATTGAAATAGCCAAAAAAGCGTTGAGACAGTTAAGACTTGATGTTTTGTATTTTGTTCCTGCATTTTTACCACCCCATAAAACAAGAAAGTTAACAAATGTGGTTTATAGAAAAAGAATGCTGCGGTTAGCCGTCAAAAATTATCCTAAATTTAAAATATCGGATTTTGAGATTAAACGGAAAAAAATATATACATATCAAACATTAAAATATTTTCGTAAAAAATACAAGTCGGCAGAACTTTATTTGATAATCGGTTCTGATTCTGCAATGGATTTGAAAAATTGGATAAACGTGGAAGAAATTAAGCGGTTAAGCAAAATTGTTTTTGCCGAAAGAAAGGGATATAAAGTAAAGATTAAAAAAGATTTATTAAAACTTGAGGGAATTATCAAAGACACCTCGTCTACCGATATTCGCGAAAAAATAAAAAAATATTTTTCTATCAAAAAACTTGTTCCGCCGGTAGTTGAAAAATATATTAAAAAAAATGGTCTCTATAAGTGATATTAGACTTTTTCTGAAAAAAAATCTTACAAAACAAAGATATACTCATACAATAAAAGTTTCTAAACTTGCTGTAAAACTGGCAAAACATCATAAATTAAAAAATATTATAAAAATAGAAATCGCCGCTCTTTTGCATGATTGTCAAAAAAGATCTAACGATAAAAACAATCACTCGTTTTTAGCGGAAAAACTCGCCAGAACGAAATTCAAAATAAAAGATAAAAAAATACTTTATGCTATTAGGCACCATACTTTCGGTCACAGACATATGGATAATTTTTCCAAAATAATTTACATTGCCGATATTTCCGAGCCGTCAAGGAAATTTCCAGAGGCGAGAGAAATAAGAAGGATTGCATTCAAAGAGTTAGATATGGCTATGGTTTTAGCGCTTTCAACAAAAATTAAATATGTACTTAATGAAAGAAAACCGGTTTCAGCCGAAAGCATTATTCTTTATAACAAACTGTTGAAAAAGTCATTAACCGCGGAGGCACAAAGTGCGCGGAGAAAGTCAAAACATGTAGTTCTCTGCGTCTCTGCGGGAAAAATAAAATAAGATGAAAAAATACATAATTATCTTTGGGGTAATCTTTTTTATTACTGTCGTTCTTACGCTATTCAATACGCTTACATTAAATCTTATTTCCGGTCATCGTGTTAACGGAATTATTATAGGTACGGATGATGTTGACTATGCCAAACATTCGGATGTGATTATTTTTATGTCGTATAATCCGAAAAAAAGATTTTTGGATGTAATTTCAATTCCGCGGGATACAAAAATTTCGGTTGAAGGCGTGGCGATAAGAAAAATAAATCAACTCTATGCGTATTCGTATAAAAAAACGAAGAGTCATCATGTCGCGGCAAAAAGCGTAAGGGACGAACTGCAGGAAATCCTCGGAATGGACATACCGTTTTACGCTCAATTGGATTACAGCGGTTTCAGAAACTTTATTGATGTCTTGGGCGGTGTAAAAGTTGAAATTAGTCAGCCGATGGATTACGACGATAATTGGGGCAAACTTCACATACATTTTTCAACAGGCACATATTTGCTGAACGGCAACAGGGCATTAGAATACATAAGATACAGAACCGGCGACCGTGCGGATTTGGACAGGATTTTAAGACAGCAAGGTTTTATGCGCGAGGTTATGAACAGGGTAAAAGAGCCGAGAGTAATTATGAGTTTCCCGAAAATCGTAAAGATACTTTACAACAATATTCACACGAACATTTCTGTCTGGGATATACTGGCGGTTGTTTATGAATTAAAAAATTTTAATCTTTCAAATGTTCGACTGCAATCGCTTCCCGGTTCGCCGTCAAGAGGTGTCTGGATTGCTGACCCGTCGGCAGTTCAGAAATCAATAGAATTAATTACAACCGGTCTTGTAAAGGATATTAAAAAATTTCCGACATATTCAAATATCGTTGCTGAAATATTTAATGCGTCCGGTAAAGCAAATCTTGCGGGACAAATGCGCCGTGCTCTCACAAAAAACAGTTTTGACGTTATAAAAATCGGAAATTATGAGCCTAATTCCAAATATGAAAAAACGCTTGTTATAGACAGAATGGGCGAACTTTCCAAGGCACAGCAGATTGCGGATGTTATAGGAGCAAAAGAGGTTATCACAAAAATTGACTCCACTCGCGGAGTGGATGTTACTGTTATTATAGGTCGTGACTGGCAGGGTTTAAAAAATATATGGGACAAAAAATAAATTTCAGGAAAATGGCAAAACTGTCTGCGGAATTGCTAAAAGAGAAAAAAGGCAGAGGGATAATTATTCTGGATGTCCGAAAAATTTCGGATTTTACCGACTATCTTGTTATAGCAAGCGGGACTTCTGACACTCACATCAAGACGCTTTTTTCGGAAGTTGAAGAAAACCTTCCGATTTTACTGTACAAAAAAGAGATAAAAAATAAAACGAAGTGGGCGGTTCTTGATTACGGCGGATTTGTTGTTCATATAATGCATAGCGACTCAAGAAAATTTTACAACATAGAAAGTAACTGGGGGATGGCAAAGAAAGTTATCGTTAAGCCACGGAGTGCACGGAAAAGAACACGGAGAAAAACAGAGAGAATTAGAGAATTAGAGAATTAGAATTTATCTGTGTAATCGTCGTTAGAAATCCGCGTAATCTGCGTTCAAAAAAATGTTAAAAGACGCAAGGAAAATAATTAAAAAGTCATTAGGTGAATTGAAAATTGCCGATGATTTAAGATATACCGTTGAAATTCCGCCTTCGGCAATTGATGGGGATGTTTCCACCAATGTAGCCATTCTACTTTCAAAAATTATTAAAAAAAATCTGAAAGAAATTGCTGACGAGATAATAGAAAAAATAAAAAAAGAAGAGATTGTCGCCGATGCAAAATTTGAGTCGGGTTTCATAAATATAATTTTTTCGGATAATTACATTTATAGCAATCTTATTAAATCCATACATCCAATACATTCCGACACATTGAACGGAAAAAAGATTCTTATAGAGTTTGTATCGGCTAATCCTACCGGACCTTTACATATCGGGCATGGCCGCGGCGCTGCCTACGGCGATTCTCTGTCGCGGCTGTTTGAATTTTTGGGTGCTAAAGTTGAACGAGAGTATTACATAAATGATGTCGGTAACCAGATGGAAATTCTGGCGCAGTCCGTTAAATCTCACATAGACAAAAAACCGCTTCAAGATATCGGATATAAGGGAAAATATATTGAGGATATAGCAGAAACAATTAAAAATGACGCTCCGCTAAAATTAAAAATTAAAAATTTGGATGTAAAAGAATATACAATAAATAAAATTCTTGAGTGGATAAAAAATGACTTGGAAAAATTCGGAGTTCGTTTTAACAATTGGTTTTGGGAATCTTCGCTTTACAAAAAAAATGAAGTTGATGAAATAATACAAAAACTGAAAGAAAAAAATCTTGCATATCAAAAAGACGGCGCGGTCTGGTTCAAATCAACCGATTTTTCCGACGATAAAGATAGAGTGCTTGTCCGCGAGGATGGAAGGAAAACATATCTCGCATCCGACATCGCCTATCATTTCAGTAAATATAAAAGAAATTTTGACCAGTACATAGATATCTGGGGCGCCGACCATCACGGTTATGTTGAAAGAATGAAGGGCGCCGTTAAAGCAGTCGGTTGCAACGATAAAAAACTTAAAATAATTTTATATCAACTTGTGAACATTATAAAAGACGGCAAAAAAGTAAATATGTCAACCCGGGCCGGCGAGTTTATCATGCTTAAGGAAGTTATGGATGAAGTCGGTGTTGATGCGACCAGGTTTTTTCTTTTGATGAGAAACTCCGAAAGTCATCTGGATTTTGATTTGGATTTGGCAAAAAAGCAAACGCCGGAAAATCCGGTTTTTTATGTCCAGTATGCACATGCAAGAATATGTTCTATATTTAAAGAAGCGAAGAAGTCCGAAGTCCGAAGCCTGCCCTCGCAGGACTTAAGCGGGGGTCCGAAGTCCGAAGTCCAATTAAAATTATTAAAGTTGAAAGAGGAACGGGAACTGATAAAAAAAGTTTTGTATTTTTACGATTTGTTGGAAATCGCCGCCCGGGATTATGCACCTCATTATTTGACAAAATATTTGCAGGATATTGCATCTTGCTTCCATTCTTACTATAATAGAAATAGGGTGATAACGGAAAACACCGATAAAACCTTTGCCCGTCTTGCAATGTGTCAGGCGGTAAAAAATGTACTTAAAGACGGATTAAATATTCTCGGGGTTTCGGCCCCGGAAAAAATGTAGAAAAAGGGAATATAAACAATAGCCACGGAGGCACGGAGAGAGCGGAGAAAGAATTTAGAATAAAAACTCTGCAGCGTAGCATCATTGCAGCGGAGCAGCACTGTTTCACCGTGTGTTTTCTGCGTCTCTGTGGCAAAAAAAGGAGGGTGTATGAAATTTGGAAGTTGGAAGTTGCGGAAATTTTTTGTTTTTGGTTTTGTGTTTTTAATTTTCGGTTGTCTATATGCCGACGAACTTTTGGTACAACAATATATCAAAGGTCTGAAGGACAAAAAGAAAGCGGTGAGAATTGAATCCGCACAGAAATTAGGGGAGATAGGGAAATCGGATGTTGTTGCTCCGCTCCGTGATGCGTTAACCGATAAAAGCGGCGATGTTCGCGTAGAAGTTGTAAAAGCACTATCTAAAATTCAGGATGATTCGGCGGTTTCTGCACTTGCTGTTGCGGTAAAAGATAAAGATGATGATGTCCGTCTGGCTGCTGTTGACAGTTTATCAGCGCAGACCAGCAAGGCGGCAATAGGACCTCTGATTGAAGCAACAAAGGACAAAAATAATTCTGTTAAAAAATCAGCGATAAATCTTTTGGGAACTTTTTCGGATTCTTCACTTATACCGACGCTCTCAAATTGTCTTAAAGATAAAAATATTAGTGTTCGTTTGGCCAGTGTTTATGCGATAGGAAGTATCGGCGGGATTGATGCCATCCGGGCTCTTTCAGTTGCCATAAATGATAAAGAAGAAAATGTTAGTATCGCTGCAATTAATGTTTTAGGTGTGCTCGGCGATCAACATTCCACTCCGCTTTTGACGGCAGTTTTAAGACAGAAACGGAGCATAGTTGTGCATAATGCCGTTGCAGATGCACTTAGTAATCTTGGTGATAAATCTGCAATTCCTTCAATTGTTGAATTTTTAGAAAAAATTGACGAGGAGGATAAAGGCAAATTCCGTGAAGCAATTATAAAAATACTTGATAAAAATAAATCTGCTTCATCCAAAAAGGAAATGGTAAAAATAAAACCCGTTGAACCTCCGACGCCGCCGACTGTTCAGAAAACTCCGCCGGCACAACCCGCTGGAACTTCGGTTCAACCGCCTGCTGTTGTTATGCAGGATCAACAGATTTCGCAGACGCAACTTTCACAACAGGAAAAACTTAAACAAATGGGACAGCATTATTCTGCGGGGGTTACCCTCTATGAAAAAAGAGAGTACGCATTAGCAATTGCCGAATGGGAAGAGGTTCTTAAACTTGACCCGAATCACAAGCAGTCAAAAAAGATGATAGAAAAAGCCAAAAAACAGTTGAATAAATGATTTGTGATAATATAAAAATTATTCTGGAAAGAATTGAAAAGGCGAAAAACAAAGTCGGTCTAAAAAAAGATATTAAACTTGTAGCGGTTACTAAAACGGTGCCCATTGATAAAATAATTGAAGCAATTGGACGCGGCATAACGATTATCGGAGAAAACCGTATTCAAGAAGCAGAGAAAAAATTCAGAGAGTTTCCCGAAACCGTAAAAGTTGAAAAGCACCTAATCGGGCATTTACAGACGAACAAAGTTAAAAAAGCGGTTGAGTTGTTTGATTTGATTCAGTCGGTTGACAGTATTTATTTATTGGAAGAGATAAACAGGCAGGCAGAAAAAATCAAAAAAATTCAGGAATGTTTTATTGAAATAAAAGTTTCACAAGAAAAAACAAAATATGGTTTGAACCCGACGGAACTTGAAGGTTTTATGGTAAAAGCAGAAGAGTTAAAAAATATAAAAATCACAGGTCTGATGGCAATCGCGCCTTATTTTGAAAATCCGGAATTAGTGCGACCTTACTTCCACCGTGCAAAAGAAATTTTTGAGCAAGTTCGTTCCCACTTTCTAATTCCTGCTTCCGATTTCCCGATTTTATCAATGGGAATGACGGGTGATTTTGAGATTGCGATTGAAGAGGGCTCTAATATGGTGCGAATAGGAACGGGAATTTTCGGAGAATAAAAAGATGCGAGGGATTAGGTGGGTTTCAACCCACCTGTCAAAGCCCGTTGTAGCCCCCGACTTTAGTCGGGGGTGAACGAAGTGAATTTATGAGCAAAAGAATAGAAATAGACAGAAGGTTATGGCTGCGTCGAGATTCCGAAAGACGCAAAGAAGAAAGAAGGGCTATCCATATACCGGTAGATATAGGTGTTAGGATGGGTGACCGAAGAAAAGTTAAAAGGAGAAAAGTTGAAAAGCGGAAAAATGAAAGGCGCTATAAATAAAAAAATTGGTTTTATAGGTGCAGGAAACATGGCCGAGGCAATAATTTCCGGAATTATAAAAAGCGGGATTCTTGCGAGAAATATTTTTACTTCCGACATAAATTCGGCACGGCTTAAATTTATTTCCCAAAAATACGGAGTGAAAACATTGGGCGGCAATCCTGCGGTTGTTAAACGAGCCGACATAATTTTTCTTGCCGTTAAACCGTATCAAATTGAAGAGGTGTTAAGAGAAATTTCCGATTATGCGAAACAAACACAACTTATAATTTCAATCGCTGCGGGGATAAAAACACAGAAGATAGAAAAATATCTGAAAAAAGTATCTGTTAACCGTGTGATGCCGAATACACCCGCGTTAATTGGCGAAGGTACAATCGCAATTTGCCGAGGACGATATGCAACGGCATCCGATATAAAAATTGCAAAAAAACTTTTAAGTTCTTGCGGAATTGTAATTGATGTAATAGAAAAAGATATGCATTCCGTAACTGCTGTTTCCGGCAGTGGTCCCGCCTATATTTTTTATATCGCAGAAATTATGAGAAATACAGCCGAAAAACTTGGGATACAAAAAGATGTTGCCAAAAAACTTGTTCATCAAACTTTGCTCGGTGCCTCAAAGATGCTGATTTTATCGGATGATGAACCTGAAAATTTAAGACAGAAAGTGACTTCCAAAGGCGGGACTACCGAAGCAGCATTCAAAGTTTTGATGAAAGAAAAATTCGGCAAAATTTTTGAGAAGGCAATTTTTGCAGCAATGAAAAAATCAAAAAAAATGTCCCGATAAGTAAAGCAGTCAATTAGAGCAAATGCTCTAATTGAAAATTGCTCGTCGGTAAATTAGAGAAGTCAATTGGATCAATTGATCTAATTGAAATTTATGACAGTAAGAACTCTTTTCTTAAAGAAAAATACCTTAAAAATTCTTGACCAGTGGCTTTTACCGTCTAAAATTTATTACATAACCTGCAGAACCTATAAAGATGTTTATCAATGCATTAAAGATATGGCTGTGCGCGGCGCTCCGGCGATAGGTGTTGCTGCTGGCTACGGGATGTATCTTGCTTCGGTTGAAAAAAAATTCAAAAATGTTTCGGAATTAAAAAAGTATTTGCAAATTGCCGGTAAATATCTCGTTTCCGCCCGTCCTACTGCGGTAAATCTTTTTTGGGCAGTTGAAAGAATGAAAAGAATAGTCCGAAGTCCGGAGTCCGGAGTCCGAAGTTTGAGAAAAAATCTTTTACAAGAAGCGAATAAAATTTACTATGAAGATATTTCAATCAATAAAAAAATAGGCGAAAATGGGGCAAAACTCATCAAAAAAAATTCAACCGTTCTCACTCATTGTAATGCCGGTGCTTTGGCGACTGCCGGATGGGGAACTGCCCTGGGCGTCATAAGAACTGCGTATAAAAAAGGAAAAATAAAATTGGTTTATGTTGACGAAACAAGACCCTATTTGCAAGGTGCTCGTTTAACCAGTTGGGAACTTCAGCAGGAAAAAATCCCATGCGTTTTGATAACTGATAACATGGCGGGATATTTTATTTCGCAGAAAAAAGTTGACGCTGTAATCGTCGGTGCCGATAGAATTGCTGCAAATGGTGATACTGCAAATAAAATTGGGACATATACTCTTGCGGTTTTGTGTAAGTATAATAAAATACCGTTTTATGTTGCTGCACCAAGTTCAACTTTTGATTTGATGATAACCGATGGCAAAAAAATAAAAATTGAATACAGAAATTCAGATGAAGTTATCTTTATCAATGGGAAACGCATTGCTCCCGTCGGCGTTAAAGCCCTTCATCCCGCGTTTGATATCACACCGAACAATCTTATAACCGCTGTCATTACAGAAAAAGGTATCCTCCATCCGCCATATATTAAAAATCTAAAAAAGTCACTTTCCTATAATGAACAAATTTTATTTTTATAAAGAGGAGGAATAACATGGGATTATTTAATTTTTTCAAAAAACAAGTTCAAAAAAAATCACCATTAGAAAAATTTGAGGCAATAAAAACTTCAGTCAAATCACATACAAAATTTCTTATGAATGACAATTTTGAGGGATTGGATTCAAAAGTAGTCGCCAGTAAAGCAATATGTCAGACGATTGATAAAGAGCAACGCCAAAAAATGGGCAATGAACAAAAAAATAAGTTAGATAAAATAAATGAAATAAAGTAGGTCTTGGATATTCTTAAAGAAGAAGTGGGCAATGGACACATAAGTGATGCGGAACTTCAAGAAATTTTAAATTCAAAAGAGATTAAAGATTATAATCCAAAAAAAGTATAATCTATATCGTGTTACATTTTTAATTTTTAATTGGTTTTAACTATGGACTATTCTAAAACGGTAAATCTTCCGAAAACGAATTTTTTAATGAAGGCAAATCTTCCTCAAAAAGAGCCGCAGATTTTGGATTTCTGGAAAAAAACCGATATTTATAAAAAACTTACCGAAAAAAATAAAGGTAAAAAAAAATTCATTTTGCATGACGGTCCTCCTTATGCAAACGGACACATACATCTCGGAACTGCGCTTAACAAAATCTTAAAAGATATTGTCGTAAAATATAAATTGATGTCGGGATATTACGCACCTTATATTCCCGGATGGGACTGCCATGGACTTCCGATAGAATATCAACTGATGAAAGACCTCGGTAAAAATAAAGCCGCTGTTGATAAAATTGAATTCAGGAAAAAAGCGGCTGATTTTGCGATGAAGTTCGTCGCTATTCAGCGCGATGAGTTTATACGGCTCGGATGTTTTGGTGATTGGGAAAATCCGTATCTTACGCTGAAAAATGGGTATGAAAGCACGATAATTTCCGTATTCAGAAAATTACTTAAAGAGGGTTACATTTACAGAAAATTGAAACCGGTTTACTGGTGTGCATCCTGCGAAACGGCACTTGCCGATGCAGAAGTTGAATATGCCGACCATGTCTCACCGTCTATATTCGTCAAATTCCCGGTAACAAAATTTCCGCCTTCACTTACTACTTACCACTTACCACTTACCACTTCAGTTCTCATCTGGACCACAACGCCATGGACACTGCCCGCCAATGTTGCGGTTGCGTTTCAGCCGAGCATTGATTATGTAATTGCGGAAGTTGCCGACGGTGAAAGGTATGTTTTTGCCGAAGCGCGGCTTGAATATCTGAAAAAAAATCTTAAAATATCCGATTGCAAAATTATATTAAAAATTAAGGGTTCTCAACTTGAAGGAATTACATTCCAAAATCCTGTAGTTTCTCGGGAATCCGTCGGAGTGCTTGCCGATTTTGTCTCGTTAGACGAGGGGACGGGAATTGTTCATATCGCTCCTGGTCACGGCGAAGACGATTATATCGTCGGATTAAAATATAATTTACCGATTGTATCGCCTGTTGACGACAAGGGAAGATTTACCGAGGATGTAAAAGATTTTGAAGGAGAAAATGTTTTCGCTGCCAATGAAAAAATAATAAAATTTTTGGAAGAAAAAAAAATGCTTCTTGGAAGGCAGGATATTTCACATTCTTACCCTCATTGCTGGAGATGCAAAAAGCCGATAATTTTCAGAGCGACAAAACAATGGTTTTTATCGGTGCAAAATAAAAATTTAAGAGAACAATTACTGGAGTCGGTAAAAAAGGTGAATTGGGTTCCGCAATACGGAGAAAACAGAATCAAAGGTATGCTTGAGGTTCGTCCCGACTGGTGTTTAAGTCGTCAGCGTCTGTGGGGCACGCCGCTTCCGATTATTTATTGTTCCGATTGCGACGAACCCATTCTGGATAAAAATATTCTGGAAAAAATCGAAAAGATAATAAGCCAATATGGTTCTAACAAATATCTTGAAATGCCGATAAAAGAAATTTTAACTGAAAACATAAAATGTAAAAAATGCGGCTCTGAAAATTTCAAGAAATCCGACGATATTTTGGATGTATGGTTTGATTCCGGCGTTTCCTCGTTCGCTGTTTTGATGACGAATAAAGCACTTGCTTTTCCTGCCGATTTATATTTAGAAGGGAGCGACCAGCACCGCGGTTGGTTTCAGACATCCCTAATTCCGTCGGTTGCCCTTGAAAAAACTCCGCCGTATAAAAATGTTCTTACTCACGGTTTTGTTGTTGACGGCGAAGGGAAAAAGATGTCCAAATCACTCGGTAATGTGATAGTCCCGCAAGACATTATGAAAAAATATGGTGCAGAGATTTTGCGGCTCTGGGTTGCATCGGAAAACTATCAGGATGATATTCGTTTGTCGGAAGAAATTCTTACCAATGTAATTGATGCGTACAGAAAAATAAGAAATACTATCAGGTTTATGCTCGGTAATTTCAACGGGTTCACCGAAAAAGATAAAATTTCTTACGATGAACTTTTAGATATTGATAAATGGATGCTTTCAAAACTTCAGCGGCTTATTGCCGACTTAAAAACCGGTTATGATAATTATGAGTTTCACAAGGTTTTTCGTCTGATATACAATTTTTGCATAGTTGAACTTTCATCGTTTTACTTTAATATGTTGAAAGACCGTCTTTACACATTCAATAAAAAATCAAAAGAACGGTTGTCCGCCCAGACGGTAATTGATGAAATATTCTGTAAATTACTTCCGTTTCTTGCTCCGTTCATCTCTTTTACGGCAGAGGAAACATATCAGGAATACATAGAAACGAGCGAAGAGCGAAGAGCGAAGAGCGAAGAGTCAGTTTTTTTGCTGGACATTCCGGAAGTTAACGAAAAATTTGTAAATCAGGAAATTGAAAAAAAGTTTGAGAAAATAATAGGAACAAGGGATGTCGTATTAAAATCACTTGAAGATGAAAGAAAAAAGGGGGTTATAGGAAATTCGCTTGAAGCAAAAGTTGTATTATACACAAATGACGACGAAAAAAGGAAATTTCTGAAAGAAAACCGCCAAAATCTTTTGGACATATTTTTAGTTTCCCGAGTTGAAATCGCTGAGAGTTCCGTTGGAGGAAACAAAGATGAGGCAGAAAACATAGAAGTCAAAGTTTTGCCGGCGGAAGGTAAAAAATGCGTGCGATGCTGGATGTGGTCGGAAACGGTCGGTGCCGACCAGTCCCATCCGGAAATCTGTTCAAAATGCGTAAAAAATCTATAATAATTATTTTTGCCGTTTTTATTTCAGATCAAATTACGAAATATTTTATCGTAAAAAATTTTTATCTCGGCGAATCGGCAGTGGTCATAGAAAATGTTTTTCACATAACTTACATTACCAATACCGGCACTGCATTTGGGATGTTTCAAAAGTACGGTAATATACTGCTCGTTTTTTCGGTTGTCGCTATAATTTTAATTTTAATTTTGGTCTTTAAGCAAAAAACTCACTCACTCACTCACTCACTTGCTCTTTCTTTAATTTTAGGCGGTGCCTTCGGTAATCTTTTTGACCGTCTCTTTCGCGGGAAAATTATTGATTTTCTGGACTTCCGCATCTGGCCCATTTTCAATATCGCCGACTCTGCAATCACCGTCGGAATAATAATACTGTTTATCCATTCAATAATTGCCAAAAAAACTACTTGACAAAACCCTATTTTTGTGTTATAAATAGATTAGCAAAATGCCGACAATTTTAAGAGAAGGTGGATTTAACTTATTTTTCTACTCAAACGAAAAAAATGAACCGCCGCATATTCATGCGAAATATCAATCTGCAGTAGCAAAATTTTAGATTCAACCAGTTTCACTTGCCAGGAATTTAGGAATGAATAATGTGGAACTAAGACGGGCGTTTAATCTTGTATTAAAATACGAAAACTTAATTAAGGAGAAATGGGATGAGTATTTTGGCTGAAAAAGTTGTTTATGAATCTGTTGCTAAAAAAATTACCTTTACAAATGGTTTTCTATGTCTTCATCTTGCTGATGGCAGGGAAATAAAAGTTCCTCTTGAATTTTATCCAAGGTTAAAGAAGGCGACTAAAAAACAGCGTGAAAAATATGAAATCATAGGGCTCGGAACAGGTATTCATTGGCCCGAAATAGATGAGGATTTATCCGTTGAAGGTATAATTGCGGGTCAACCAAGTAGATTTTAAGATACAAAAATTTTTGATAAAGTTTGACTTTATTATTGTAATCAGTTTTGTTCTTTATTGTAAAAACAGAATGCTGTTTTCTTAAAGATGGGGAAAGCCCATCCAACTATTAGGTAAGAAAATGGCTGTCGCATTCCGTCGAAAGACGGAAGGGGTGGCAGTCATTATCGGATTTACCTAATAGTTGCCGATAAGGATATGTGCCCCTTTTTGTTTGGGGCGGGGGAGGTGATAAATTGGGTTGTTAAGAGGATGGGAGAAGTGGGGAGTAAAGGTTCTGTAAAGTAAAAAATGGTAGCCACAGAATGGCACAGAAAAACACAGAATTTTTATACAAAGAGTGAATTAAAGAGATTAATTCTTTAACTTTCAGTGAAGTTCTGTGAAATTCTGTGGCTGAATTACAGAACCGGAGTAAAAAAAGGGGTGATAAAAATGTTAAAATTAGTTCTCAATATGTTGCTTTGTTTTTGTGTAACATTTAGTTTGTTTTTGTCTGGCTGTGCTGCGATTACCAAAGGAACATCCCGACAAGTAATGTTTAATTCAGAACCAGCTGGAGCAAAAATATTTGATTCGACTACTGGCTCTATGCTTGGTAAGACACCAATTTCTTTGAAATTGTCTTCTACAAAAGACCATTCTATCAAAATGGTAAAAGATGGGTATGAACCCTCAATGGTTAATATTAACAAAGGAATGGGGACAAGTTATTTGATTTGGGATATTGTTCTTTGGGGCGGTGCTGGACTAATCGTAGACGGTATAACAGGAGCGTGGAACGATTTAGAGCCAGAAACAGTCAACACATCTCTGGAAGCAATAAAGAAGTAAGAAATAAATTGTAGGAACAAAATATCGGTATTCTACATAAAATGGAAAAGTAGCTTTTCATTTGAATGGAGGTTCATTTTTAAAAAATTTTTTATTTGCATTTTTTACTTGACAAATTTAACATTTTATGTTATAGTAATAGCGGGTATCGACTTGAGTTTAATGTTACGGTGTCACTCTAAAAAGTTCTGATGTTAAATTAGGGCTTTTTTATTTTTAGTTGCTATTTTTTGTGGTTTTGGTATAATTTAACCAATACAGATTTTAATTTTAACTTTTAACCTTTAACTTTATTTTATGCACCCTACACTTTTAAAAATCGGATTTCTGGAAATTCACACTTACGGCGTTTTTGTGGCGCTCGGTTTTTTTGCCGCTTTCAAACTGCTTTTATTTTACGGGAAAAAATCAGATTTTTCGCTTACTCTTATAGAAACGCTTACTTTTCTGGTTTTTATTTTTTCACTGCTCGGCGCCCGTTTGTTTTATGTTTTAATTTCATGGCAGGAGTTTGCAGGTAATCCGTCGGATATTTTCAAAATCTGGCAGGGAGGGCTGGTTTTCTGGGGCGGATTTCTGGGCGGTGCAATAACCGTTATAATTTTTTCAATAAAACATAAAATGCCGTTCTGGAAACTTGCCGATATTTTTGCTCCCGCATTGGCAATCGGTCATTCAATAGGCCGTCTCGGATGTTTTTCTGCCGGGTGTTGCTACGGAAAAGAAACGAATTCTTTTTTTGGAGTCGTTTTCCCGGAAAATTGTCTTGCACCTGCCGGAATAAAACTGATACCGACGCAACTAATATCATCAATTTTACTTTTTCTACTGTTTTTGATTTTAATAGTTCTATGGAAAAGAAAAAAGTTTGACGGTCAGATTTTTCTGATATACTCCGTTCTTTTTTCCGTTGGTAGATTTTTTATTGAGTTTTTGAGAGGCGATTTTAGAGGCAATCCTATTTTAGGACTTACACCAACACAAATCATATCCGTTTTAACTTTTATAGTAAGTATATTTTTACTTTTTAGACAAGCCGAACAAATGTTCGGGGAGGGGGGCTTCGGGGCGAACAAATGTTCGGGGCGAACAAATGTTCGGGGGACTTAAGTGCCGACTACTATTTTCTGTGTAATTCGCATTTTTTTTGCGTAATTTGTGTTTAAGTGTAAAAATGGGAAAAGTTATCGCCGATAAAGAAAAAATCCGTTTAGACAATTTTCTGAAAGAAAAATTTCCGGATTTTTCACGCGGTTATTTTCAGCGTTTAATAAAAAACGGGTTTGTAAAAATAAACGAAAAACAATCCGAATCCGGTCATAAACTCCACTGCGGAGATTCAATAGAAATCGATTTCGCTGATAAAGAACAGAAAATCCTGCCGTCTCAAATTCCGCTTAAAATTATTTTTGAGGATAAAGACATAATAGTTATAAACAAACAGCCGAATCTTGTTGTTCATCCTGCGGGCTACCACCAGACGGATACTCTTGTCAACGGGCTTTTATATTATTGTAGCGGGAAATATTTCCCGTTTCTTGTCCATCGGCTTGACAAAGATACATCAGGCGTAATAATCGTCGCAAAAAATGAGAAGTCAAAAGAATTTTTGTCAAGACAGTTCCAGAACCGTAACGTAGAAAAGAAATATCTTACAATTGTGGATGGAATAATAAAGGAAGACGACGGAATTATTGAGACGCCGCTGGGAAGGTCAAGAGAATTCAGAAAAAAAATAGTCGTCGGTGCCGCATCAAAAAAGATGTCAAAGACCTTTTTTAAGGTTATTGAACGGTTTAAAAACGCGACATATCTTGAAGTGAAACCATACACGGGGCGAACCCACCAGATAAGAGTTCATCTGGCATATATCGGTCATCCTGTTATCGGTGATGCTGAATACGGCAAGGTTGCCGCAGGCGGGAAATCATCGGAAATAGCAAAACGGCAATTACTTCACGCATCAAACATAAAGTTTATACATCCGACGAGTAAAAAAAAGGTTGAATTTTCCGCGCCGTTGCCGGAAGATTTTAAATCCGTTTTGGGAATACTAAAGAATGAGAAAAACCATAATTTTTAATCATGTCATGCTGAATTTATTTCAGCATCTCTTTAGACCCCGAAACGATACTGAAACAAGGTTCAGCACAAGGTTCGGGGTGACACTTTTCGTGTCATTTTTAATTTTTAATTGTTGTTATATTTATTCGCAAGAAATAAAAATTTCGGATACCGACATTGCGTTGATGAAACTTGAAAAAAACATTGTTGATATACAAAATTCAATTGCCGAAATTAAAGAAACTGTTAAATTATCCGTTGATACCTCAAGTATTTTGACCGAAAAAATAACTAAACTTGAAGAAGAAACGGCGCAGTTAAAAAAATCACTTGAAGAAATATCGGTGCTCCGCCGGCAAATTGCCGGGTTGGAAAAATCGCAGGAAGATATGAAAGCAGAAATCAAAAAAAACTTTGATAGTAAAATTAAGGCGAACGAGGATGAAATAGCAGTTATTTTAAGCGATATTTACCGTCTTCGGGAAGATATTATTGCAGGCAGAAAACCCGCTGTTTCCGGAAAAAGACCTTTCAAGGAATACATTCCGTATATTGCGCTCGGTGTATCCGTTATCTCGCTGTTGGTTGCCGTCCATTGACAAACCGATTTTTTTTTGATAAAATAGAAATAAGTTCAACAATAATTTTCATTTTACATTTTTAATTTTTAATTTTTAATTGCCGTTCTTGGAGGTTTTTATGAGTTTTGGAAAAGGAAAAATCTGGTTTGACGGAAAGTTTGTTGACTGGCAGGACGCAAAAATCCATCTGATGTCGCATGTCGTTCATTACGGCTCATCCATTTTTGAGTCAATGCGGTGTTACAATGCAGAAAATGGTCCCGCTATATTCAGAATAGACGCCCATATTGACCGCCTCTATGATTCGGCAAAAATTTACAGAATGAAAATCCCGTTTTCAAAAAAAGAATTTTCCGAAGCCGTTGTTGAGGTCGTGAAAAAAAATAATCTTAAAGAATGTTATATCAGACCGATTGTATTCCGCGGCTACGGCGAGATAGGGGTTAATCCTCTGCAAAATCCCGTCAACTGTGCGGTTGCTGCATGGGAGTGGGGCGCTTATCTCGGTAAAGAAGCCCTGGAAAAAGGAGCGTCTGTTATTGTTTCGTCTTGGCGGCGTGCCGCACCGGACACATTTCCTTCACTCGCCAAAGCCGGCGGGAACTATATCAATTCACAGTTAATAAAAATGGATGCAGTGCAAGGCGGATATGACGAGGCGATTGCACTTGATGTCTATGGCTATGTCTCGGAAGCAAGCGGAGAAAATATTTTCATCATCAAAAACGGCGTAATTTTTACTCCGCCTACCAGTTCATCCATTCTTGCCGGCATAACGCGGCACACCGTTTTTACTCTTGCAAGAGATATGGGTATGAGAATTGAACAGCATTCCATTCCGAGAGAATCGCTTTATATTGCCGACGAGGTTTTTTTAACCGGCACCGCCGCGGAGATTACGCCCGTCTCAAAAATTGACAATATAGTGATAGGAAAAGGAAATTGCGGCGAAATTACGAAAAAATTACAGACGGAATATTTCAACATTTTAAGAGGCAAGACAAAGGATAAATACAACTGGCTTACTTTTGTAAAATGAAATTAACTTCCCATATCGCGATATCATTTTCAGTATCCTTAGGATTATATCTGATTTTTCATTCATATCTTTTGGCATTATCCTCTTTTATCTACGGTATTTTTATTGACCTTGATCACTTTTTTGAGTATTTCAAAGAATGCGGATTTAATCTCAATGTAAAAAAATTCTTTCAACTTGGCGAAAATTACGGCTTTAAGAAAACATTTTTATTTTTGCATAGTTGGGAAATTTTTTTATTATTTTCTGCGGTAGTTTTTGTAAGTTCGGTCAGCGAGATATTATTCGGAGTTTTTATCGGTTATGCGTTTCATCTTATTTTTGACCAGTTCGGTAATTTAAGCAAGCCCTTAAGTTATTTCTTCATTTACAGGTGGAAAAACGATTTTCTGACGGAGAAAATATGGCGCATCGGCTGACGCGGTTGCAGGCAATTTTTTTAACGGTTGTTTTTTTTCTGGTTTTCGGCGTTTGTCAAAAATTATACAAGCAGTGGTCATCTGCCCGTAATATACAGATGACCGTTCAACAGCAGGAAACACCGACGGAGGTTCAAGAAGAGGTTGACACGGAAAGGCTGAAAACATTGCAACAGCAAGCGAAGCAGCAGATAGCGGTTACCGGCGAGAAAATCAAACTAAAAAAAAAATACGGTTTTGATGTTTCTTCTGCGGTAGTTATGCTGAAAAATGCGAAAAATGCCTACGACCTGTCCGATTTCGAAAATGCACTTGTATATGCCCGTGAATCATCAAACATTGTCGATGCGCTTATATCAGAAAACGCAGCCGCGTCGCCGGCAAAAATTTATGTAGTTAAAAAAGGCGACACTCTCTGGAATATATCAAAAAGGCATTATAAAAAAGGGGCAAGGTGGTACGATGTCTGGAAAGCAAATAAGCAAATCGTTCCCGATTTTGACAGAATTTACCGCGGTCAAAAAATAACCATTCCCGGTTCCTATCGGCAAAACCAGTCATAAATTTTTATGCAAACGCACAAAACCTATAATCGTTTAGTAAAATGGCGCGACGAGCAAGCCAAAAAAGAAGATATTGCCGACGATAAAAGATATTTCGTGCTTCCCAATTCAACTCTGAAAAACATTTCCGATGCCAATCCTCAAACGCTTTCAGAACTCTCAAAAGTAAAAGGCATCGGCGAAAAGAAACTGAAACGATACGGTGCACAGATTCTTGATTTAATGCAAAACAGCCCGCAGGACATTGGGAAAAACCCGCAGGTTTCCGGTTCACTTTTTGACGATATACTTCCGCCGCAAAATGATTTTAAAAAAGATATTCCAGTAAACCCGCTTCGTTCTCTGCCGCCTTTAACAATAAGCCAGTTAAACAATCAAATAAAACAGATACTCAATAATTCATTCAAAGAGGGCGTTTGGGTCTGCGGGGAAATTTACAGATACGACCTTGATGTGATAAAAGCGGATACCCGTCCTTACCGTCAGGTTTATTTTGAACTTGTTGAACAGGACCCTCAGACAAAGGAAAGAAAAGCAACTATCTCAGCGATGATTTGGGGTGAGGACAGAAAAATAATTTCTGAAAAAATGTATTCGGTTGCGTCGGGAATTGTTCTTAAAGACGGACTTCAGATAAAGGCAAAATGTTTTGTTGATTTCTATCCGCCGCAGGGAAAAATACAGATACGGATTACCGATATAGAGCCGGAATACACAGTCGGTAAAATGGCGCTTGAACGAAAACTTATACTTGAAAAATTAAGAAAAACAGGGCTGCTCGACAAAAATAAAAAAATAGAAATTGCACCTGTGCCGTTAAATGTAGGATTTATAACATCCGTCGGCAGCGCCGCTTACAATGATTTTATAGACGAACTGAAAAAATCCGGTTATTCTTTTAAGGTTTTTCTGTGCGATGCGAGAATGCAGGGGCCCGAACTTGAAGGCGAGGTGCGAGACGCAATTTTCACGCTTAATAAATATCCGGTTGATGTTATAGCGATTGTCCGCGGCGGCGGAAGTGCATCCGACTTGATGGGTTTTGACAAAGAGGGTGTCGCGGTCGCCATCGCCAATTCCAAAAATCCGGTTTTGACCGGCATAGGACATCAAATTGACAGAACGATTGCCGACGAGGTTTCAAACCAGTCATTCAAAACACCGACGGCAACCGCCCAGTTTATCGTTGAAAAAGTGAGGCAGTTTGAACTTGACAGTGAGGAATTATTCGGCGATATTCTGGAAACCCAGAAACAGATTTTATCAGACGAAAAGGACAGATTGAAAAATATGACAGGTGAAGTAAAATCGGCAACTATTATGTTTGTGAATAACCTTGAAAATAATATCTATCAATTATCGGAAAAAATAAAATGGAATCTGAAAAAGTTTTTTGAAGACGGTTTCAGAAAATTAGACGAACTGGAACGGCTGAACAATTCTAAAAATCCCGTTAATATATTAAAACTGGGTTTCGGACTCATCTATGGAACGGAAGGGAAAATCATAAAAAGCGTGGAAAATGTTGCCGTCGGAAGCGATGTAAAAATTGAATTGCACGACGGCAAACTCGGCGGAAAAATAACCTCAAAACAGGTAGGGCACCCTTAAGGGTGCCCTTATGGATAAAAAATGGCATTAAAACATTATTTACAGAACGGATGTGTCTATCATGTTACATCAGTTACACAGTTAAGAGAGAAAATATTTTTAGACGAAGTTGCTGCTAGATTTCTTTTAATTACAATTGCTTATCATAAATATATTTTAGATTTTAAATTATTTGCATATGTAATTATGCCGGAACATTTCCACATAATTATTCAACCTTCGGACGAATATCCGCTTTCTAAAATAATGAATTTTATAAAAGGTAACTTTTCCCGAAAATACAATCAAATTTACAATAGAACAAATCCTGTATGGCAAAGAAGGTATTATGAGACAGTATTGCGAAGTGAAAAAGGGATGATAAATAAGATAGATTATATTCATAAAAATCCTGTAAGGAAAGGGTTGGTAACCGACTTATCTTATTATGAATTTTCTAGTTATAATCAGTATTTTGGAGAAACAAGGGAAAAAATACAGATACCAATTGATAAAATACTGTTGTAGAGCACCCTTAAGGGTGCTCTACAATGGGGGAAGGTGAAATTATGGAAGACAGAGAAAAAATTTCGTATTCAAAGTCGCTGGATGAACTGCAAAAGATTCTTACGGATTTGGAAAGCGAGAATGTTGAAATAGACAAACTTGCGGAATCAGTGAAAAGAGCGACGGAACTGATAAAAATGCTGAGAAGCAAACTGAAAAAAACGGAGATTGAAATCAAAGAAATAGTCAAAGAGTTTGAGGAGGGGGAAAATGGCTGAAATTAAACTTGACTATTCTAATTGTATGTCGGAGTTTGTAGGCGAACATGGACTCAATTATGAGAATTTACAGGCGCTTTATCCTAAACTTTCTTCCGCTTGCAACATCATTCAGCAGAAAAAACAAAAAGGTTTGCTCGGGTTTATGGAACTTCCCTATAAAATGGAAGAAGCGAAAAAGATAAGTGATTTTGCAAAGAAACAACGGACAAAATTTGACGATTTTGTGGTAATAGGAATAGGCGGTTCTGCACTCGGTAATATCGCGCTCCAGACGGCATTAAATCACCCGTATTGGAATCTCCTGTCAGATAAACAGAGAAAAAAATGTCCGCGGCTTTTTGTGCCTGACAATGTTGACCCGGAACTTATAAAATCGCTATTAGATGTTCTCAATCTTAAAAAAACGGTGTTCAATATAATTTCAAAATCCGGTACCACGGCGGAATGCCTTGCGAACTTTTTCGTTCTGAAAAACGCCCTGCTCAAAAAAGTCGGTGCTAAAAACTGGCAGAAGCACATTATTATTTCAACCGACGAAAAAAAAGGTTATTTACGGGAACTTGCCGATAGAGAAAAAATTGTTTCTTTTGTGATACCTGCAAATGTCGGGGGAAGATTCTCGGTGCTGTCGCCTGTGGGACTTATATCTGCCGCTTTTTGCGGAATAAAAATTGAAAAACTTTTAGAGGGCGCAAGAGAAATGGATGCACGCTGCGGACAGGACATATCAAAAAATCCCGCCGCGATTTACGCCGCAATCCAGTATTTTCTGTATCAGAAAGGAAAGTCAATAAACGTGATGATGCCGTACTGTCAGTCGCTGAAAGATGTCTCCGATTGGTTCAGGCAGTTATGGGCGGAGTCGCTCGGAAAAAAGACAAACATCAAAAATGAGACGGTAAATGTAGGGCCCACGCCGGTTAAAGCACTGGGTGTAACTGACCAGCACTCGCAGGTTCAACTTTATATTGAAGGACCTTACGATAAAATTATTACATTTCTCTCCGTCGGAAGTTATAGTACAAATGTACTAATACCACCAACAAAAGAAAAACATTATCTTGAAAAACACACCTTAAACGAATTGATAAAATCTGAGGAAGAAGCAACCCGCACGGCGCTAACCAAACAGTCAAGACCAAATTGCACAATAACTCTTTCCGATGTTTCCGAGCATACAATCGGGCAGTTATTTTATATGTTGGAACTTGCAACCGCGTATATCGGAGAACTTTTTGAAATAAACGCTTTTGACCAGCCGGGCGTGGAACTGGGCAAAGTGCTAACTTACGGTTTGATGGGTCGCCCCGGTTTTGAAAAAGAAAAAAAAGAGATAGAGGAATTTCTGGAAAAGAAAAAAGATTCAAGTTACATTGTCTAATTTCTGATTTGAGACCGTCTGAAAAACCTTGCCACGGAGATATCCAGATATCTATCGGGATAAACTCCGAGCACAGAGAAAAACACAGAAAGAAATAAGCGATAAAATTCTTTTTATTCTCTATAACTACTAAGGGGAGCATAAAATACTTTACATCCGTAAAGTACTTCGTCTGTCACCCTGAACTCGTTTCAGGGTCTATAGATGCTGAATCAAGTTCAGCATGACACCATCTTCCATGTAAAGTATATTCCGCTCTTGTTAGTAACTCTGTGTTCTCTGTGACTCTGTGGCGTAATAATTTTTAGCGAAGCGAGGTATTATGCCGTTTGATATTGATAAAATTGATTTACCAAGGGAAAAACTGTCAAAAACGGGCGTCTCGTCATTAAAGGATGAGGAACTTTTAGCGATTATTCTCGGCACCGGCTACAAAGGAAAAAATGTTTTACAACTTGCAAAAGAAATTCTGAAAAATTATCCTACCGAAGATTTTATACAACTTCCAATTTCAAAATTAAAAGCGATTAAAGGTTTGGGGCCCGCAAAGGCGTCGGTTATTTCCGCCGCAGTTGAACTTGTAAAAAGAGGGCTTGACAAAAACATTGTTTCAATAAAAAAACCGACGGATGTGCTGCCTTACACGCTTGACATCCGCGACAGAAAAAAAGAACACTTCGTTGTTTTTTATCTCAATGCGAGAAACGAAATTTTAAAAAGGGATTTCGTTTCTATCGGCACTCTTAACGCCTCGCTTGTCCATCCGAGAGAGGTTTTCAGACCTGCAATTGAACAATCCGCCGCAAGCGTAATTTTCGTCCACAACCACCCGTCAGGCGACACCACACCGTCGGAAGACGACATAAAACTCACCAAACGTTTAATCTCCGCCGCAGACATACTCGGCATAGAAATCCTTGACCACATAATAATTTCCAAAACGGATTATTCAAGTATGAAAGCAAAAAATCTGATTTAACCAAATATGACCAAAATAATTATCAAACCTTGTCCTCGTGAAAACGGGGATTGGAGATGAAAATGGCTAACAACAAAAAAACAAAAGATGAGATATTGGATTTAATCTTCAAAGATTCCAAAGTCAAGTATGAATTAAAAGAATTTTCAAAAAAAGATATTGAGGCATTGAATATTTCAGAAGAAAGTAACAAGTATTATATATCGTGTCCCGTATCGGAAAATAAAAAAGTTGCCAAACCCGAAGAAATTGTCCGCCAGTTGTGGATTAACAAACTCACCAAAGAATACGGTTATCCGTTAGAGAGAATTGAAGTTGAATATCCGGTATGGTTCGGTTCTGGGGTAGAAAAAAAATCAGCCGATATAGTAGTTTTGCAAAAAGATAAAAATACCGTTTGGATTGTCGGTGAAATAAAAAGACCTGATAGAAAAGAAGGAATAAAGCAGTTAAAGTCCTATCTTAATGCCGAAGGTTCTCCTATCGGTTTTTGGAGTGACGGAAAAGAATTAATAGTCCTTCACCGTCCATATCCGCACGGTTTTATAACTTTACCCGACATTCCCAAAAATAATGAAAAAATTGAAGATTTAATCAACAAAAAGGTAACGATTGAGGATTTGGAAAACAAGATAAAAGAAAAGGGGCAGCCATCGCTGAAAGATTTAATTATTGACCTTGAAGATTTAGTTCTGGCGAGAAAAGGCATTGATGTTTTTGAAGAAACATTTAAGTTGTTGTTTGCCAAACTATATGATGAATTTGCAGCAAGAAATATAAGAAAAGATAATTCTGTGGAATTCAGGGTGAAACTTGGCGAAAGCGACGATGAACTTCTTGATAGAGTATCACATTTGTTTATTAGCGCGACTGAAAAATGGCAAGGTGTCTTTGCGTCAAATGAGAAAGAAATAAAATTAAACGGTGCAAGTTTAAAATCAGCAGTAAGTCATTTAGAAAATTTAGTTCTTTTTGAAAGCGATTTGAGAATTATTGACGAAGCGTTTGAGTATTTGATTAGCAAAGTTTCCAAAGGTGAAAAAGGACAGTATTTTACTCCGAGGCACGTTATTGATATGTGCGTTAAAATGTTAAATCCTGCCGTCGGTGAATACGTTTTAGACCCTGCTTCCGGCTCCGGCGGATTTTTGGTGCATACGATGTTTCAAGTTTGGAAAAATATCAAGAACGAAAAAGACAGAATAAAATATTCCGGCGAATATTTATACGGAATTGATTTTGACGAAAAAGCGCAAAAAGTTTCAAAGGCAATAATGCTTATTGCCGGTGACGGTTCTTCAAATGTTTTCCGTTTGAATAGTTTGGAACCGTGGACTTGGAAGGGTGAAATCGGATATGATGCTTTAAGAAAATTTTTATTGCCTATCAAAGATTACGAACAGAATAAAGAAAATCAAAACGCATTAAAGTATTTAAAATTTGACTTGATATTAACCAATCCGCCTTTTGCCGGCGATATAGACGAAAAAGAGATTTTAAGATTTTATGATATAGCAAAGAAAAATAAGAAAATCGTAAATAAACTTGGTAGGCATATACTTTTTCTTGAAAGATGTATCCATTTTTTAAAGCCAGGCGGAAGAATGGCGATTGTTTTACCGCAGGGTGTCTTGAACAATACCAATATGGAATATATCAGAGAATTTTTATTTGATAAAGCAAGAATTTTAGCGGTAGTCGGACTTGATATAAATACATTTAAACCTCACACCGGGACTAAAACATCGGTTTTATTCTTACAAAAATGGGATGAAAAAGAAAAACCATTGAAAGATTATCCGATATTTATGGCTGTATCCAAAAAATCAGGCAAGGACAACTCCGGTGAATATGTTTATAAAAAAGACGACAAAGGAAATTATGTTGTTGACGATAAAGGTCACGGTATTATTGAACACGATTTGAATGAAATCGCCGAAGAATTTATAAAATTCGCCAAAAAAGAAAAATTTGATTTTTGGAGGTAATAGTGAAAGATTTAGTATTGGCAGAACGGATAGAGAATAGGATTTACTTTATCAGGGGACAAAAAGTAATGGTTGATAAAGACTTAGCAGAACTATATGGAGTTCCAACTAAGGTTTTAAATCAATCTGTTAAGAGAAATATCAAAAGATTCCCCGAAGATTTTATGTTCCAATTGACACTAAATGAAAAGACCGAACTGGTCACAAATTGTGACCAGTTCAAAACATTAAAACACTCAACAGTTAATCCATATGCTTTTACCGAGCAAGGTGTTGCTATGCTGTCAAGTGTTTTGAACAGTGAGAGAGCGATTTATGTCAATATCCAGATTATGAGAACATTTACGAAATTGAAGTTGTTACTTGCAACTCATAAGGACTTGCAACGAAAAATAGAAGAGATGGAAAAGAAATACGACCAGAAGTTCAGAGTGGTTTTTGATGCCATCAGAGCATTGATAACGCTGCCCGAACCAAAAAGAAAAAAAATAGGATTTTTATGATTACATATTCAATAATTCAAAAATCACAACTTGAAGGTTCGCACCGACTGGATGCGGAATATTACCAGCCGGAGTATTTGGAATTAGATAAAAAGATAAAAAGATTTGAAAATTATTTGTTAGGGAATTTAATAATTTCTTTTGCCTCTGGAAAAAATTTACCTCAAGCAGATTTTTGTAATAGTAATATTTTTTTTATAAGGACACAAAATGTAAGACCGGTTTTAATAGATAAAGATGGGATGACTTGTGTTGACACATATGTAAAAAAATATCCTTCATTAAAAGAAGGCGATATTTTAACTGTGCGGGTCGGTGAAGGTGTTGGCAATACTTCAATTGCTACGCCAGAATTTGAAGGACATAGTTACAGTGATAATGTAATTAGATTTAGGATTAAAAATATAGACCCATATTTTTTGATAGTATTTCTTAATTCTAAATATGGTTATGATTATTTAGAACGTGTTAGCAAGGGAAGTGCTCGCCCACTTATAAGTTCTGAAAACATTCACAGTATTAGAGTCCCGAATTTAGGAAAAGAAGTTGCTAAATTTTGTAAAGAACAAATTTTAGAGGCAACGACTGAAATCCAAAAAAGTGAATCTCTTTATTCACAAGCAGAAAATTTACTTTTGGAAGAATTGGGATTGAAAAATTATAAAATTGACGAAGAACTTTCTTGTGTTGTCAATTTTTCTGAAGCAAAAAGTGTCCGCCGCATAGACGCTGAATACTTCCAACCAAAATATGAAAAAATAATTTCAAAAATAAAAAAACAAAAAGCAAAAATGCTTGGGGATTTGGTCTCGCTTAAAAAAGGTATTGAACCTGGCGCCGACGAATATCAAAATGAGGGCAAGTTATTTATCCGCGTAAGCAATTTATCAAAACAAGGATTAGTAGATAAAGACCAAAAATATTTAAGTGATACTTTGTATAATGAAATAAGAAAGAATTATGAGCCAAAACAAAATGAAATTTTACTTACCAAAGATGCTACTCCCGGTATTGCGTATGTTTTGAAAGAACCGGTTGAGGGTATCATCGCAGGCGGTATTGTGCGGTTAAAAGTTAAAGAAGATATTGAACCCGAGTACATAGCGCTTTGCATAAATTCTCTCATCGGCCAAATGCAGATTGAACGGGATGCCGGCGGCTCAATCATTGTCCATTTAAAACCCGAACAAATAAAAAGTTTAAAAATTCCGATTTTAAT
>Ga0210056_1000658_pt1 | contig 29216 bp, 29 predicted proteins | sample CryGeyCG2014_080_2_FD_183965 | JGI IMG/M metagenome (GOLD analysis project Ga0210056, IMG submission 183965) | Groundwater microbial communities from aquifer - Crystal Geyser CG07_land_8/20/14_0.80 (SPAdes) (version 2) | ecosystem: Environmental > Aquatic > Deep subsurface > Groundwater | place...
AAAAATAATTCTATAATAACGGGATTGCTTCATCCCGATGGAAAATCGGGATTCGCAATGACAATAATTTTTGTAGCAGTTATCTTATTACTTATCTATACTCGATTTGTGAATTTGGGTTGGGGACTTCCCTATCCCATGCATCCGGATGAAAGAAATATGGCGGTCACAGTTCAAAACTTGAACTGCGAAGTTCAAAGTTGTTTTAATCCGCACTTTTTTGCTTATGGGCAGTTTCCGTTATATTTAGCGTATATTGGGATATGGGTGTGGAAGTTAATGAGCAATAACATAAACACAATTAGTTTTAATGAGGCAACGATGTCATTGAGAGTAATTTCAGCATTAGCATCAGTAGTTAATGTATGGGTATTGGTTAGGATAGTCTCATTACTAATAGAAAATATTAAAAAGAAAAATAAAAACAATCAAATAAAAAATAAAAAAAACGAGGGATTCTTTATTCTTTATTCATTATTCTTTTTTCTAGTTCCTTATTCAATACAGTTTACCCATTTTGGCACAACCGAATCATTGTTAATGTTGTTTTACAGTTTATTAATCTATTTCTCACTACAGCTATTTAAAAATAAAATTCTGAATTCTACTTGTCCCTCGAAGTCCGAAGGACGAAGTGGGAAATTCATAATTCTAAATTCTATTGTAACCGGTTTGGCTTTAGCCACAAAAGTTTCTTCTATTTGGTTTATTCTAGTTCCAATGGTTGCAATTGTATTTTCTAACACTTTAAAGACGAATAAATTAACTGGACTAATAAAATTTGTGTTTGGCGGTTTTATTGTTGCGGTTATTTTTTCACCATATAATTTGCTTGATTTACCTAATTTTTTACGTTCTATGGGTTATGAGTCAGATGTTGCTTTGGGCCGATATGTTGCTTTTTACACCCGACAGTTTATAGATACTGTTCCCGTTATTTTTCAAAGCATGAAAATTTTCCCTTATGCTTTGGGTTGGCCAATATTTCTTTTAGGTTTAGGCGGACTATTTATTTTGTCTTGGAAAAATCGTGGTTATAATCTCCTTCGTTTTGCATTATTAATATATTTTATTCCTAATGCGTTTGTATTTGCCAAATGGACAAGATTTATGGCACCAGTGATGCCTATTCTTTTGTTGTTTGTTGTGCTGTTCTTATTAGAAATAAAAGTTATAAAGATTATAAAAATTATAATTATTATAGTTTCAATTTTGCCAGGTTTGGCTTATCTTTCGATTTATCAAAATCCCGACGTTCGCTTTCAAGCATCCGAATGGATTTATCAAAATATTCCAGTAGGTAGTAAAATTCTTTCTGAAACTGCAAACGTTGTGGATATTCCCCTTGCTTCGTATTATAGTTATAATCGTTATAAAAATTATAAAGTATTGTCGTTTGATTTTTATAATTTGGATGAAAGTTTAGCATTGCAATATGATTTACAAAAAGCAATTGAAGAAGCAGATTATATTTTTGTACCGTCAAGAAGAATATGGGCGAACCACACATGTATACAAAATCAAAAGTCAAAAATCTCGCTTCGTCGGAGCTTCAGCGAGGCGAGCAAAAATCAAAAGTTAAATGAAAAATGTAAAAAGTTGGAACAAAAGTATCCAATATTAAATCAATATTATGATGATTTATTCTCGGGTAAATTGGGCTTTAAACTGGTTAAGGAGTTTGAATCCTATCCGAAAATAGATTTATTTAGTAAGACTATTTATAAAATTCCTGATGAAGCAGCAGAAGAAACATGGAGTGTTTTTGATCATCCGGTGATTCGGATATATAAAAAGATGTGATACGAATAAAACAATAAAATGCTAATCAACGAATATGCGAATAATAAACAAACAATTTAAATATTACCTATTGATTAAATCCTTTTTTCAAATATTGGCATTTTTCACATGGATGGTAAAACGGACAAAGAACAGCTCGACAACCTACTTCTTTACCATCAAGTAACAATAAAATTCGGTTGACATGACGAAGTAGTGAGCCTTTAAGATAGATTAAATCGCCTGGTTTGATAAGTGGCCTTAGGATTTGCGCAGCAGTTTGAACATCTTTCACCCAAAAAACTTTATCTTTTTGCATGTTATTTTTAATGGCGAGGTTGGCAGTATATTTTTGCCAAGGACCAATTGAAACTAAATAATCAATTTTCAATTTTGCAATTAATTCACCAATTTTTTCATGTTCTATTTGCGGTTTTTGCAACTCCCCCATTTCTGCTAACACGGCAAATTTACGATGATTACCAATGTTAAATCCTGATAAGGTTTTTAAACCAGATGCTGTGGATGCAGGATTGGCACGCAGAGAATCGTTTAAAACAATTGTTCCCATCGGTCCTTTTTCAAGATTCATCCGACCCTGAAGTGGTGCAATTGTTTTAATAACTTTTATTAAACTATCAAACGATATTGATTGTTGAGTAATTTTACTAAGTGCAATCATAGTTAAAACGCTTGCCATGATGGTATGAGTGTGGTGAAGACCGATTAATTTAGTAGTTAGGAGATAGCTTGCCTTGAGCGAAGTCGAAGGGAAGTTAGGAGTTAGGGAGGGGAAAAATATATTTGGTTTTGAGTGAAGATTAAAACTGGCATCGGATAAAGTAATTTTAACGTTGGTTGTCCAGAGATCACATTTTTTTGGGTCTGATCCATACCAAAGGATTTTAGCTTTTGTGTGTTTTGCCATAGAGCGGACAATTTCATCGTCATAGTTTAAGATGGCGTATCCGTTTTCTGGTAGCGCTTCAAGTAGTTTACGCTTTTCTTTAATCAAGTTTTCAAGTGAGCCAAAATGTTCTTTATCCGTATGAACAGGTGTGATGCCGGTGATGATGGCGATTTGAGGATGGACAATTTCCAGATGTTTGCTCATTTCACCAACATGATCTACTCCCAGTTCAAATAGCGCAACCTTTGTCCAAGGTTTGATTTTTAAAGCAGTGATTGGGACATTAAAAGTGGTATCAAGATTTATGTCAGTGACAGAAATTTTATTCAATGGGTATATTTCACAAAGCAATTTATAAATAATGTTGGTAGTTGTGGTCTTGCCAAAACTACCGGTTAAAGCAATTTGAGTTGCCGGTATCATATTGAGCCAATGCTTAGCAACAGTTCGTCGAGTGTTATGAAATAATTGTTTTAGAAAATGTGGACTATATAACATAATAATTGTTACTTAATGCTTCAATTAATTAATTTATTGAAGCAAATATGATAATTAATTAATTTTTTTGCTTTATGTGATATAACCTTTCCTGATCTTCAATTAAATACCCCTTATTTTCTATTTGTTTTCGGATGTTATCTGCAGTTACATAATCTTTTTTATCTTTAGCTTCTTGTCTTTGTTCCGCCAATAACCTAATTTCATTTGGTATCCTGTGTTGAGTTGGAAGTAAATCTAAACTTAATCCAAAGACCTGGTCGAACTCCAAGAGTAGTCCGTATTTTTCTAATGGAGAGATATTTTTATTTTTAACCGTATTCCACAAAACTGCCAATGCTTGGGGAATTTGAATATCATTAGATATTGCTTCGATGAAAGTCTTTTTATATCCAAGTGCTTTATTTGAGTAGTCTATTTTATCTGGAAGATGGTCTTGATAAATAGTTTGTAGAATTGATATCAATTGTTCTCTGGATTGTTTTGCGTTTTTTAAGGCTTCCCAAGTAAAGTTTTGTCTTGACCGATAGTGTGCTGTGAGAAAAAAATAGCGGAGATCAAGTGGATCAAAGCCTTTTTCAATTAACTCTGATAAAGAGTATCCAGTTCCTTGAGATTTTGCCATTTTATCACCACTAATGGTCAGATGTTCGTTATGTAGCCAACAGTTTACAAATTTTTTTTCATTAGCACTTTCGCTTTGAGCGATTTCGTTTGTGTGATGAACCGGAATATGTTCTATTCCTCCCATATGAATATCAATTGTTTCTCCTAGAAGTTTTTTTGACATTGCACTACATTCCATATGCCATCCTGGGAATCCTTTACCCCAAGGTGATTGCCAAGTTTGTAATGCGTTTTTATATTCACCGACTTTGAAAAACCAAAGTACAAAATCTGCAGGATGTTTTTTTTCATGATCGTCAGCTTTTCCTTTCCCCATACCTTTTATATTAAGGTCGATTTTTTGTTTATTTAAAGCGTTGTAGTATGAAAAAGTGGAAACATTAAAATAAATTGCTTGTGATGTAATGTATGCATGTTTTTTATTAATTAATATTTTTATCATTTCAATCATTTCAGTCACATATTGACTGGCACGGGGGTTGTGATTGGCAGGTAGATTATTTAGTAGCGTAATATCTTTTTCAAAAATATCAATATATTTTTGGGCAATTTTGTCAGGTGATAATTTTTCCCGACGGGAAGCTTTTTCCATTTTGTCTTCACCTTCATCAGCATCAGACGTTAAATGTCCAACATCAGTGTAATTTCTAACAAAATTGACGTTATAACCAACATAGGTTAAAGAACGTCGAATTAAATCAGCCATGGTCATTCCTCGCATGTTTCCGATGTGTTGTGTCCAATAGACAGTTGGTCCGCAGTGATAAAAACTGACATGAGGTGAGTTAATTGGTTGAAATTCTTCTAAACGACGAGTTAAAGTATTGTATAGTTTCATAAATAATTATTAGTTAATGGTGATTAGTTATTAGGTGATGTTTAAGGGAATTATATAATATTTACGGTTTGAATTGAGTTTAATAAAGTTCTGTTCACGTAAAGATTTTTTCAAAACTTTGTGTGACGCATGTATAAATAATAAAATATCTTATTTTATTAATCCAAACTAGTAAAAATGATGCATATAGTCCGTTGACAATAAATATTAATTAGGAATATGATATTTCAGTTAATTAATTAACTGAAATAATATGATTTATATTTCAAAAAAGAGACTATCAAAAGAGGCGTTAGATAAAATTTTCCGGTTATTTTTAGAAGTGATCAGTCGGTCATCAAATTCAGGAGAATTTTTAGATTTAGCGAACGAAATTTTTAGTCCATCAGAGAAAATTATGATGGCGAAGCGAATTACGATTATTTATTTGTTAGTCAAGGGAATCGATCAGATTGTCATTGCAGATGTGTTAAAAGTTTCAACTGCAACAGTTGCAAAGTTCGCCTTGTTAAATTGTCAAAAAGAAAATAAGTTGGTCGAATTGATGAAATCAATGATAAAAAAAGAAAAAGTATTGAATTTTTTTGATGATTTGATGGCAGATTTATTTATTCAACCAGGAATTAAGATTGGTCATCACAAATTACATTGGGAACATGAAAGAAAAAAACAAAACAGAAAACTTACAGGACTTTAGTTAATTAATTAACTAAAGTAAATATATGAAGAGATAAATTATATTAAATTAAACTCAAAATTTAATTGGATAATGAATCGTTTTAATGAATATTTTATCTGTTTTTAGCTCTTTTGTGACCCTCAATTCGTTCTCGAACCTTGGGACGAGCTAATCGATCCATCCAAGGTTGTTTTTTATTTGGATTTTGTTCCTGCATACGACGAAGAACAGCTTTGCAGTGTAAAGAAACTTGTGTTAGATGTGCAATCAACTGAGTCCTATTAAGTTGTTCAAGAAAAGGCGTTCTTTCCCAATAATAATCAAAAGGTAGCCATTGAATATTTTCTGTAAAATTCCCCCCCCATTGTTCTTTAGGTAAATTTCGTAATTGAGATTGACTATAAGTTAGTGGATTAATTTCGCTTATTGTCTGAATTATATCATCTTTAGTTGATAATAACAAGATATTTATAATTTTGAATGAATTGAATATTTAAAACGAGTGGAAATTTAATTTTTGATAAATATGATAAAATTAGTTGGCTTTTAAAGCGATTTAATAACAAGATAGAATTAAAATTAACGGAGTGTAGTTCAGATTCGACCAAAGGTCGATCGCCCTTTGGGCGAGGCTAAAACAATTATGTTTAACGTTTATGTTCTAAAAAGCAATAGAAATAACAAAACATATGTTGGATTTACAAGTAAATAAATAAAAGTTCGTTTAGATGAACATAATCAAGGAAGCACTAAGTGGACAAAAAATAATGGACCCTTTAGATTACTTTATTACGAAACCTATTTTTGCAAACAAGACGCACAACATAGAGAGAAATTCCTAAAATCGGGAGTTGGTAATCGAATTGTTAAACTTATTGTCCAAGAGTTTTCGTAACATCACGGGGATTAGTTCAGATGGCTAGAACGCAGCGTTCGGAACGCTGAGGCCGCCAGTTCAAGTCTGGCATCCCCGACAAAAAGGCGATTGTTCAATAACGGTCCCAGCATGACAACATATGATATATAAAAAAGTAATAGAAAATACGCTTGATTTGGGAAGTGGTACCGTTTTACAGATTCCTAAAAATATTTTATTACAACGTGCGCCTTTATATGACACGGGATGGAGGGCGTTATTAAAAGGTAAGGGCAAATATGCATTAATTTTAGGGGCAGGACCAGCCACGAGAGAAATTTTATACGCATTTGAAGAACAAGATTTACAATCCAATTTACCTGTAATTCATTGTTTTGATATTGCGCCACCTCCTAAAGAATTTACTGATATACGAGCAAGATTTCCGCAGGTTGAAATGGAATACCATTCAGGAATTGATTTAGCGAATTTTTTACCTCAAGAAGATTTTATAAAAAACACCCGATTAATTTCCATACATGGCGTTCTTGATTATTTAACTCCAGAAGCCGTTAAAAGGCTTTTTTTACAAATAGCAAAAATAAAGTCAGAAACAATATCCATAAGGCTATGTTTGACAGTTAGCCCATGGGAAATTAAATTTGCAATAGAAAACGCAGATTTAACACAAAGAGAAACAGAGTCAATAGAACGATTGAGGAAAAAACAAGTTGAAGTAGTGAATATCGATGAATTTACGAACAGTATTATGCAGATGAGAATTTCTATGGAAGCTAAAGTTGCGCAGAATTTAAAACATGACTATCCTGCTTCATATTTTCTTCCAGATAAACTTGCTGGGTATATGAAAGGAATAGGTTACAATCATCTGCAATTTTTAACCTATAACCCGCAAGGTGGAAATAACTATTCTGCATTATTGATGGTGTTTGATAATAAAGATTAAAAATTTTGATATTATTACTTTGACTATGAAAAAGTCAAATTCAATAATTTTATTTAATCAAAAGCAGGTTCGTCGTATTTAGGATGAAGAAAAAGAACTTTGGTATTTCTCAATTATTGATGTTATTGAAATTTTGACTAAAAGTCCAAGACCAAGGGAATATTGGAATGCTTTAAAAACGAAGTTGAATCAGGAAGGAAGTGAGTTGTCCCAAAAAGTGGGACAACTGAAATTGAAGTCTTCTGACGGGAAAAACTATCTTACAGATGTGGCAGACATCGAAAGCATTTTAAGACTTATTCAATCAATTCCTTCTCCAAAAGCAGAACCATTTAAATTGTGGTTTGCAAAAGTTGGATATGAACGAATAGAAGAAACAGAAGATCCTGAACTCGCTTTTGATAGAGCCATGAAAACATACTTGCAAAAAGGTTATTCAAGAGAATGGATAAATCAACGATTAAAAAGTATTGAGGTGCGAAAAGAGTTAACCGATGAGTGGCAAGAGAGGGAAATGAAAGAAGGAATAAAATACACAATATTAATAAATGAGATTACTATGACTTGGGCAAACAGAAACGTCAAAGATTATAAAAAGTATAAAGGACTTAAAAAAGAAAACCTCTGTGACAATATGACTAATTTAGAGTTGGTTTTGAATATGCTTGTTGAAACTGCAACTATGGAAATATCAAAGAAACAAAAACCAAAGGGATTGGAAAAAAATAAAGAAGTAGCTCGCAGAGGTGGTTCTGCAGCTAAAAGAGCAAAACTAGAAATCGAAAAGCAAACTGGTTAAAGCGTGATAACTTCAAAGAACGCAAAGCCACTAAAATCAAAAAAGATAAATACTTTGACAAATGGGAGTCAACAACGATAATTATTGTTTTCCACTCGCAGGTTTGACTTCGGTTTTTTCACGTTGTGCAACTTTTTTGTGAGAAAAAATGGATTTTCTTTCTTTTCCATGTGGTATATCTGCAGGTTGTTGCATTGCTTGTTGTTGTTGACGACGTTTTTTTTCTTGTTTTTCGTATTCTTCTTGCCTTTTTTTCTGTAGTTCTTCTTGTTTTTTTTCCTGAAGAATTTTTTTGTCTTCAGATTTAACCAGTTGAAACAGTCGGTTTCGGAGCGCATCAGCTTTCATTTTATCTTGATTTTGATATTGATTTTCAAGCTTATTAAAGTCTAATGGAGTATGACTCTGTTTTTTACCTTTACCTTTTTCCAGCTGTTCAATCCCTTTGTCATTTTTTGCATTTGGATTAACTGTCTTTTCCATCATTTTTAATGGATCAAAAGTTTGTTTGACTGCCTGGACAGATTGTTTTGCAGTAGATTTTCCCAGTTCTGCCAATTGTTCGAATGTGTCAGACCAAAATGAACCTTTAGGCATATAAATAATTACTAATTTCTAATTAATCTAATTAACCTAATCAATTTGCAATGACCAAATTCCAATTGGGAATTAGGATTCATTTAGAAATTTGATCAATTAAGAAAATTTGGTCAATCTTTTCAAATTCCCAGTATCACTTTTCCTTTTGCCGTCATTTTGTCCATTGACCAGGGTGGATCAAAGATTAAATTGATTTTCAAATCCTTAACACCAAGCTCTTTTAGTTTAATACGAATTTCATCTTCAATCAAGGAAAATAAAGGACAACCAATGGTGGTGAGTGTCATTGTAATGACAACTTTATTATTAGCATTGATTTTTATTCCGTAAATAAGACCCAAATCAACAATAGAAATATTAAGTTCCGGATCCATTACCTCAAGTAATTTATTTTTAACCGCTTTTTTTGTAAGAGTAAACATTGGTAATATAATCGTTATAACTGTTATAATGATTATAACTATTATTTTAAATATATTTTTCTAAATATGAACAACTACATTGTCCGATTTATTCCTCTCGGTGGTATTGTTGGTGTTACTAAAAATATGTATGTGTATGAACTGTATAAGTTAAAAGTTAAAACTCCCTCCTTCGCTAAAGCTTCGGAGGGCAGGGAAAAGTTAAAAGTTAACGTTAAAAATACAAGAATAAACCCGGAAGAATATAAACTGCAAGACATTTTAATTGTTGATTGTGGAATTGGATTTCCAGAAGCACGGGAAATGGGAGTGGATTTTGTCATTCCGGATATTGACTACTTAAAAGATAAAACCGATAAAATCCGTGCAATTCTTCTGTCACACGGTCATGAAGATCATATTACCGCTCTTCCCTATCATTACGACGCGTTAGGAAAACCACCACTTTATACCAGTAAATTAACCGGAGCTTTTATCCAAAATAAATTTAAAGAGTTTAATAAAACGCCAAATGTTCAAATTGTTGAATATGGAAAGCAGTATCAATTTGGTGGATTTCGCACTCAGTTTATTAATATTACCCACTCAATTCCCGATGCAATGCATATTCTGATTAACACTCCAGTTGGTAATTTTTATCATGGACCGGATTACAAATTTGACCTTACCCCTCCTTATGGCAAAGGACCGGATTTTTATGCTATTACTAAAGCTGGACATGATGGTGTTTTGTGTTTACTGTCTGATAGTTTAGGTGCGGAAAGAGAAGGTTTAACTTTGTCTGAAGCAATTGTTGGTAAAACTTTTGAAGATGAAATGCGAACTTGTAAGGGTAAGTTTATTATGACAACGTTTTCTTCAAATATTTCCCGAATTAATCAATGTGTTGAAGCAGCAATCAAGTTTAATCGTAAAATTGTTTTTTTGGGTCGATCCATGAAAGAAAACACAGATTTGGCAAAAGATATTGGATATTTAAGAATTCCACAAAATCTAATTGGTCGAGATAATGAAGTGATGAAGTCACCACCCAACCGCATCTGTTTAATTGTGGCAGGATCACAGGGACAATATATGTCAGCACTTTCAAAACTGGCAAGTGACATGAATAAAAATATAAAAATAAAATATGGAGATAAGGTGATTTTTTCCTCAGATCCAATTCCGGGTAATGAAAACGAGGTTTATGGATTGATCGAAGAATTGGCAATGAAAGGTGCAGATGTGGTTTATTCCGACATTAACGATCAACTGCATGCATCAGGACATGGCAGTCAGGAAGACTTAAAATTTTTGATGAGGTTTACAAATCCTCGCTATATGATTCCAATTGGAGGAACTATTCGTCATCAACGTCAATACCAAAAGTTAGCAATGGACTTGGGATATGAAAGTAAAAATATTTTAACATTAAAAGAGGGTGAAACTGTAATTTTTGAAGGAACTGAAGTGCGATTGGGCGAAGTGGTCGATACAAAACAAGTTTATGTTGACGCATATGGTGTTGGAGATGTGGGTAATGTAGTTTTACGTGATCGTTTAACATTAGCTGAAGAAGGAATGGTGGTGGCGGTGATTACGATTGATAAACAAGGTCGTTTGGCAAATCGTCCTAAGGTGATAACCCGTGGTTTTGTGTTTGAAAAAACCGAATCAGTGTTGCTCGAAAGTGCGGTTAAAAGTGTGGAAAAATCATTTAACGCAAAAGGAGAGAGTATTGCCGATCTAAGTGGATTAAAAAAGAAAGTTGCAACGCAAATGGAGCAGTTTTTTTATGAGGAGACCGGTAGAAGACCTTTATTAATGGTGGAAATGATTGAAGTATAAGAATAAGGGGTTAAGGGGATAGAAGTTAAGGGAATGTAATTGGAACAAAAAATTCAAATAACAAATTTCAAAGATTCAAATCAAGCTCAAATAATAAAGATACAAATTTTTAAGTATGTAGGTTTTTTATTTACGATTAAGAAATTAATTTTTCTTTATTTATTATTATTTGAAATTTGAATTTGATTTGTCATTTGGATTTTGTAATTTGAATTTATTTACTTATGGCTTCCCTTCCAAATAGTCTAAAAAAGGTTGCTTATTTTTTGGAAAGATTGCCTGGGATTGGTGAAAAAACGGCTAATCGCTTAGCTTTTTATTTACTACGTCTGCCTGATGCTGATTTGAAGGAGTTTTCAGAAGCTGTAGCGCAACTTAAAACAAAAACCCTAAAGTGCAGTATTTGTTTAAATTTAACTGAAGAAGGAGTTTGTTCAATTTGCAGTGACCCACAGCGGGATCATGGAGTAATTACTGTGGTTGAAAGTGTTTTGGATATTTTATCTCTTGAAACAGGAAATATCTATAATGGTGTTTATCATGTTCTTCATGGTAGGATTGATCCTTTAAATAACGTGGGACCTGAAGATATTTTTATTGATAAATTAGTTAAAAGAGTTGAGACGTTACTCAAACCAGTTCAAGCGTTAAAGAGTTCACCCTCCTACGCTAAAGCTACGGAGGGCAAGAGCGTTAAAAAGTTTAGTGGTGTAAATGATAAGTCAGTTGAATATAAGTCAACAGTAAAACTAAATGAAATTATTCTTGCAATGAATCCGGACATGGAAGGTGAAGCAACTGCAATGTATATTCGAAATCGGATTAAAGAATTAACGAATTCACCCTCCTTCGCTAAAGCTTCCCACTTCGCTGAAGCTTCGAGGGATAAATCGGAGGGCAAGCGTAACGGATTAAAAATAACACGACTTGGTTATGGACTGCCAATGGGCGCAAGTCTTGAATACGCCGATTACATGACTTTAAAAAAGTCGCTGGAGAATAGAAGTAATTTTTAAATAAGGGGTTAAGGGGATAGATGTTAAGGGATTAAATACAGACAAAAATGATTTCACTTTAATTCACCAGATATTAAAGAAGAAATTGAAAATTCGATTAGTTTTGGAAATATCTGTTCTTTTTTAAGCGCGATGGTATTGGTAGTGAAGAATTTTTCTAGTTTGGAATTTTGGAGTTTCTCCGGAGCTGAGCTGGTGAAATCATGATGGACAGCACAAGTATACACTGCTTTTGCTCCACGATTTAAACACAGATCAATTGCCGGAATCATTGTACTTCCGGAAACAACCATATCATCGACAATCAAAACAATTTTACCTTTGACATCTCCATATATACCAAGTGGACTCGCCTTATGAGCAATGTTTTGATCACGTTTTTTTTCAATGACGATAATGGGAAATAATATGGGCGAACCACGGTTCGCTCCTACAAGATTTATTTTATTAAAAAAAATATTTCCAAATTTTCTTACCTTTTCAACTGCACCTTGATCTGGTGAGACTAAGGCAATTTTATCTGGCGATATTACATCAATTATTTTTTTATTGATAAAATATCTTTTAATTTCTTCCGCGAGAAGTGGAAACGCGGAAAGATTTCTAAAAGGAATATCAAATACTCCACCAGTCGCCTCATCGTGAATATCAATTGCATAAACTTTATTAAATCCAATACTTTCAAGAAAGCGAATAACAACATTTACCGAAACACACTCCCCTTTTCGATGTTGAATGTTTTGTTTGGCATAACCAAAATATGGGATTATGGCAATTATTTTTTTTGCCTCCTCTCGTTTTAATGCATCGCAAAAAAATAGAAGTTCCATTAGGTTAGTATCAGTTGGATTGCTTGTTGCTTGAATTACAAAGCAGGCTTGATTTTTAACATCTTCTTGAATCGTCACTTTGACTTCGGAGTTGCCGAAACGTACAACTTCAGCTTTAGCCAAAGGAACATGAAGTGAATCAGAAACTTGTTTTGCAAGTTGCGGATGAGCGGTTCCGGAAAATAGTTTAAAAGACATACGTTAATATAATCGTTATAACAATTATAATTGTTATATCAACCTTGTTGGGAAATTTCAATCAATTTTTTTGCTGCGAGCTCTTGTGTTTTTTTAACGGCTTCATTAATTGCTTCAGCAATACGGTTTTCAATTATTCCATCAACCGCTACTTCTACAACTTGTTGATCACCACGTAAAACAACGTGAACCCCATTTTTTTCCACCACCACTTCTTCTTGTTGTAATGCCGCTTGCATTTTTTGTGCTTGCGCTTGTAATTTTTGTAAATCACCGAGTCCGCTTAGAGGATTATTCATAGCTTGGTTAATATAATAATTATAAAATTTATAATACTTATAATTTATTTAACATTGTAATACTCCATAATAGCAATCTCAAGGGGAATTGATTCATTTGGCGTGGCAAGAAGATTAGAATATGCTTCATTAAAAAGCTTCATTAGTCTTAAAATCTGTTGTTGTGATAGAGTAATTTTAGTTTTTTCATCCAGAATTTTATTTTTTATCATTAAGAGTTTATGAAGTTGACTGAGTAAATCAGAAATCAAACTTTTTATATTTCCTCCTGATTTTGTAAACTCCTGTACCCATCGAAGGGAATCTTCGATTGTTTTAGAATCTAGTAATGTCAGTAGAATATTATTACCGCGAATACCAATATAATCTTGTGCTTTTTCTAAATCAAGTTTATTTTGTGATATTAATTCTTGAAGTAACTTTGCTGCATCACGAAATGAATTATCACTATGTGATGAAATCAGATCAAGTACTTCACTTGAAACAGATAATTTTTCACTTTTTATTATTCGTTCTAACATGTTTTTTATATCAACAGAAGATGCAAGTCCAAAATTGACTGGAACACAGCGGGAAAGAATTGTTGGTGGAACTTTTTCCGGATTGGTTGTAGCAAGAATAAAAACGACGGAAGTCGGAGGTTCTTCTAAAGTTTTTAAAAGCACATTAAAACCATCATGAGTAATTTGGTGCGCTTCATCAATAATAAATACGCGGAAATGGCTATGCATTGGTGTAAAAGCTGTATTTTGAATCAGATTTTTGATTTCATCAATTCCCCGGTTGGATGCAGCGTCCATCTCAACAACATCGGGTGATGAGTCATTATCAATACTTTTACAGTTTGGACATTGGTTGCATGGTTCAATATTTGTAAATTTTTTATTAAAGTAACGTGTTTTTTCGCAGTTAATTGACTTGGCAAGTATTCGAGCAGTTGAAGTTTTTCCTGTACCTTTTTGTCCAATAAACAAAAACGCATGCGGTAGCGAATTAGAATTAAGAAACCGCGCAATTGTTTCACGTGCTTTGACATTATCAATTTCAGCGATGGTATGGGGACGGTATTTTAGGTAAAACATTTTAAATTAAATTCCAATTTCAAAACTCAAATATCAAATCAAACTCAAAGAACAAATAACAAATGAACCATAATATTTTTGTAATTTAAATTTTGGATTTGATTTGTCATTTGGATTTTGTTATTTGAATTTAGTTAGTTATTTATCAGGTTCTTTATCCCATGGTCTAATAATTGTTTCAATGTTTGATAAACGGTTTTATTTCGTTCAGCTGCTAATAAAATTACTTGCGGATAGCAAATAATTAGCTCACCAAATAAAGGATGTATTGGGTCGTTATATTTAAACGATAAAATTGGTAGAGCAACCTTTTCATTCTTATATTGCGCAGTAATAGAACGCATTTTTGTGCGACCGATAAAAACAATATTAAGTGGCTCTTGTAAAATGATTTTATTTAAATCAAGAATATCCGTAACAAAACTACGTATTTGTTTGCGATTAACTTTATAACGTGATGGTGAAATGATGTTAATCATATTGTTTTACGAAAAGGCTTTCGAAAATAGCTTCGTGTTGCTTGACGTCGTCTTCGACTTCGAGTTATCATCCTTTCTTTTTCCTCCTCTTTTTTCTTAAGAGATGGTTTTTTGTAATACTGTCTTTTTCGAACTTCGTCCACAAGATTCTCTTCCATTATTGCTCGTCCGAATTTGCGAAAAAAACTGTCTTTTGATTCGTTTTGTTTGCGGTTTGCAACCACCATAAATAAAACACCTCCTTAATAAATAAAATTCAAATTAAAAATTTCAAATCACAAATAAAATCTAAAAAATTAAATCCTAAACTATAAAATATCCTAATAAGAAATGTCTAAAACATTTTAGTATTTGGAACTTTGCGTTTTAAATTTGATTTGAAATTTGGATTTTGATCTTTGAAATTTTCTACTGTTATTCTATTACACTTTCTTAATGATTGCAATCAGTTGCGCGCTGGTTAACGAAGATGGAATAAAATTTGGGTTTCTTGAAGATCCGTTTAGTAGCATGTGGCGTGAAACATGAAGATACCAGGTTGCTTTTTTATCAATTTTTATTATATTTTCGTATAGCGGCATAAGGTCGTATTTGGCGAGTGGAAGCGTTTTTATTCGAATATTACCTTTACGAGGATCTTTTATGGCTGTAAATGAAAAACCGGATTTTTGTGCCAATTTGAGTGTATCACCGTTTCCTGTTTCCATCACAATGGATTTTCCGTATCTTGAATTAAATATATAACCTGACTTTATTTCGGATTCAGCAGCAATTTTATTTTTGAGAACGATCAAAACACTATCGAGTAATTTAAAAGCAATTTCAATAACTAATTGATCATTTTTAATAGTTTTATGTAAACCTTCAATTAATGGAGCGAGTGTAAATTCATAACGATCAGCTTTTGCATCAGGATAGAAAGCATCTTGAAAATGATCGATTTCATTAACATATGTTGTGAGTCGAGTTAAAACAGGAATATTTTTACTTGATAAACCATAGTTTTTTTCCAAAGATACAAACACAAGACGTGCAGCACAAGTATTGGAGTTTGTTTGGTGATGATCATATTTTCCCAGACCCGTGTCTACATGAATTATTTCTCGATATGAGTCTACTATTTTATTCTGATATGTTGTTCCGGCTGGAATTGTGATAATTTCCGCATTTTTCCAACCAGGCATAAAGTTTTTTACAAGCCAACAGGCTGTGATTGCATCAAGATCTGGAGTAAGATGGGTAACTATAATCTTCATAAGTTAAATTCAAATTACAAATGTCAAATAACAAATCAATAACAAAATTCAAATTTCAAAATAATTTAGTAACGGATAAATCGTAATTCTGCCTATTTTTATTTAAATTTGATTTGAATCTTTGAATTTTGACATTTGAATTTACTGATTAATAAGTTTAATAGTTTCTTCAATACTTATAACTTCCGTTTTTGTTTCAGAACGTTTTTTTAGTTCAACATTTTCACCTGTTTTTGTAGAAACAAGCAGTCTCCAGGGGATACCGATCAAATCCGCTTCGGCGAATTTTTGACCGGCACGAATATCAATCCGGTCGTCAAACAAAACTTCAATACCTTTTTCAAGTAAATTATGATAAATTTTTACTGCTTGTTTTTGGATTGCATCATTTTGTAAATCAAGCCCAATTAAATGGACTTGATATGGAGCAATGTTTTGTGGCCAGATAATTCCATTTTTATCATTATGAACTTCAACGATTGCTGCCATGGTTCGGCCAATGCCAATTCCATAACAACCCATGTAGTATGGTTTTAATTGTCCGTCAAAATTGGTGAATGTAGCATCTTTCATCTTTTTTGAATAATGATATCCTAGTTGAAAGATGTTCCCCACCTCAATTCCGCGTTTTAATATAAGTTCTTTTCCTGATTCGCTTAAATGTCCGGGTTGTGCTAATGCAATATCATCCTCATAATCACATTTAAAATCACGACCATAATTTACATTGATAGAATCAGTTTCATCTTCTTTTTGACCACCAATAAAGTTCGTAACAGTTTTTAATGAAATATCAGCAACATATGTTACGTTCTTATGTCCCCAAGAATGAACGTATCCTGGCTTTGTTCCAATTCTAAGTAGATCATCTAGAGATGCTTCGTTGAGCTGACCAACTAGATTTAAAACATGTTCGAGTTTCATTTTATTTACTTCAAGGTCTCCACGGATTACTGCAATTATAATATCTTTAGTAATGCGATTTTTATAAACAACATTTTTAAGAAAATATGATTTTGGTTTTTTATAGTGTTTGATATTATCTTCCATTGTTTTAATCCATTGTGGTTGTTGAATTATTTTCATAGACATAATTGGTTCATTTTCATTAACCATATCCCGTTTGAATTTAGCAACGTCTTGATGAGCAGCGTAAAATCCATCTGAAGTTGTGAGAAATTTTGTTTCACCGATTGGCGATTCAACCACAAATTCATGACAGTATTCGCCTCCGATGTATCCATTGTCAGACTCAACAATTATAGTTTTAAGAGATAACTGATCAAAGATTTTTTTATAAGTTTTTGCCATTAAATCATAGCTTATTTTAAAACCTGTCTCATCTTTATCAAAAGAATAAGCATCTTTCATAATAAACTCTCTAACGCGTAATAGTCCTCCTCTAGCACGAAGTTCATCGCGAAATTTTAAAGAAAACTGATATATATTTAATGGTAAATCTCGATAACTTAAACGTAACTTTCTTACCACATCGACAAACATTTCTTCCGCGGTTCCGCCAAGTGCAAACTCCCCTTTTCTGCGATCAACAACTTTGGTTAATTCAAAACCAGTTGTATTTGTACGATTAGTCTCTCTCCATAGCTCCAGCGGGTGAAGAACCGGTGAGAGCATTTCTTGTGCGCCAGACTTATCCATCTCTTTTTTAATCATAGCCATAATTTTTTGTTGGACTAGTTGTCCAAGTGGAAGAAAAAAATAGCGACCGGCTGTTGATTCGCGAATAAAACCTGCTTGATAAAGCAAAATATGAGAACGATTGATTGCATCAGCCGGTGGGATTTTGATTGTTTTCCCAAAAAGTTTCGAATAGCGCATGAATTTTATTATACATTATAAATTTAGAGATATGAGTAGTGGCATATCAATGATGCACCCGTACATTATTATGGGTTAGGAGGGAAGAGAAGAATTATTAAATAATCAAATAAAGAAATAATAAAATTTTAATGTTTACCATTATGATAGCCGAGTTTATCAAGAACTTTACCAACAGTTTCCATTGGTCCGCAAGAATATGTATTAATAATTAATTGATAATATTTAGGATCAAAAAAATTATATTTTCCATAATATTTTTGCCATTCCTTAAAGTTAACCTCTTCTCTTTCTTTAATTAAGTGTTTTGCTTGCTCGATGCTAACCTTGTCTCGATTGGCCACACGGTCAATACGAAGTGCGTCATCACTACAAACTAATAAAACCCGAAGCGTATTCTTAAGATCCCGAGCAACAAAACCAGACAACCAAGCTTCAATTACATATTTTCCTTTTTCAGTAAGTAGGCGTCGTGTTCTTTCTTCCACTTTTAAATGAAAGTCTTTTCCTGCAAGACTAGCAAGCGGTTGAACATATTCTTTTGCATAATCACGAAGAATTTGTCCGCCCGAAGTAAATTGCCAACCAAGTGGTTGTAACTGTGGTTTTAGATTATCCAATAAAGTATTTTTGCCAACAGAAACGCTTCCAGAAATTGTAATGTTGTTGAATTTGAGATTCATATAACGGTTATAATCATTATAGATATTATAATTATTATAAAATTATTTTTTAATTAACTTAATCACATCACTGATTGAAACTAACAAGGCTAATAAAATCAAAAGGCTAAATCCTGCCAAATTAAGATATTTTTCTAAGTTCTTATTAACACGTTTTTTTGTGATCCATTCATAGATAACAAAAACCAACCTTCCTCCATCAAGCGCAGGAAAAGGAAAGATATTTAAAACAGCTAAATTAAGAGATAATAACGCAATAAATTCTAAAACTGCATTTCGTCCAAACTTGATTGCTTGACCAGTAAATTGAGCGATACCAATCGGGCCGGCAACATCAATTTGGGGTTTTTTAAATGTTAATAACTGGAATAGTGTTTTTCCCAGTTCAGAAACAATTTTAATTGTTATATTGAATGCCTCAATCAAACCAAAAAAAGGCGCCTGATACCAAGGATAACGCTTTTCAATAAATGACGTAACAACAATACCTAATGGTCCTTGTCCAGTGGGTGGATTTTTTCGAGGAACAATTGAAATTATTTTTTCGATATTTGCACGCTTAATTTTTATATTCAATTTTTGTCCTGCATATTTTTTTGAAAGATCAATTAAGTCATTTGTTGATTTTAATTTTTCTATTTTATTATCTATGGTAATTTCAAGAAGGATATCTTTTGGTTTTAGACCGGCATATTGTGCTGGTGAGTTAAATGCGACGCGATCAATAATCACATCTTTTGTAGGAGTGGGAATTCCTTGAGTAAACAGTATTGAAATGAGAATCCATCCCAGCAAAAAGTTTCCTAAGACTCCGGCGCAGAGAATAATCAATTTTTGCCAAGGTTTTTTATTAGTGAAAGCTTGATTGGATGGAATTTTTTTTGTGGTTTTTTCAGCGCCAAGTTCACCTGCTTCTTCACCATATAATTTGACAAACCCACCAAGCGGTATTAGATTAATACTATATAAGGTATTTCTAAATTTGAAACCAAAAAGTCTTGGCGGATAGCCAAAACCAAACTCTTCAACATATACTCCGTTTTTTTTGGCAGCAATAAAATGACCAAATTCATGGACCAAAACTAATAAACCTAGAATCAAAATAAAAGCAATTATTGTTAACATATATTTATATGAAGCTCAAATGACAAAATCCAAATAACAAATCAAATCCAAAATTAAAATTACAAAAGCTATTATTATTGGAATTTTGATTTTTGAAATTGTTTTGTATCTTTGAATATTGAGATTTTGTTATTTTTGTCATACTTCTCTTATCTCTGCGTCTTTCTTTTCTTTTATAACTTGAATTTCTTCCATGATTTTTTGTGTGAGTGTATCAATATCTTTTTCCATTCGAAATTTGTCATCTTCAGTGATGGTTTTTGCTTCAAAATCATACTTAATCTTTTTACGTGTTTCATCTCGATAATTTCGAACTGAATGTCGATGTGTTTCAATCGCTTGATTAATTATTTTAACCATTTTTTCCCGTTGTTCTTCAGATAATGGAGGGATAGTTATTAGTAATTTATTTCCTTGAGGACGGGGAGATAAGTCAAGGGGTGATTTAAGAATTGCTTTTTCAATTTCAGTTACAGTTGATGGGTCAAATGGAGTAATAGCTAAAATTAAAGGTGCCTCGTTCATGATAGTCGCCATCTCCAATAATTTTAATTTTGATTGACCTCCGTATGCTTCAACAATTAAATTTTCAACCATTGCTGGATTAGCGCGTCCAGTTCGTATTGACTTAAGTTCTTCCTTAAGTTGGTTGATTACCTTATTACATGAAGCTTTAAATTCAGTTTGATATACATTCATAGATTTAAAGATTATCAGAAAAGAGAAAAGAAGTAAAGAGTAATAGAAACTAAATAAGAAATGATCAATCATCAATAACCAATGATCAACGAATTATCAAGTATCAATTGATAAATAAGAATTGATCATTTGACTTTTTATTTAGATACTCCATCTAACAAACCGCTTAAGTTTGATATTCTCTCCAAATTTAAGAATTGCTTCTTTTATTAAATCAGAAATAGTTTTTCCAGGTTCGCGAATATATTCAGTTAAGAGTAGTTCATCCACTTTCTCATTTTTAGTTTTAATAGATGCCGCTTGCATTGCCAACTCTTGAGCCAAAGTTTGAAAATCTTGATTATTTGCAACAAAATCTGTTTCGCAATTTAGTTCAATCATAGCTGCAATTTTTTTATTGTGATGGACGTATGAAGCAATCACACCGTTTCCAGTTCCCCTTTTAGCTTTCTGTAATGCTTTTTCAATTCCCCAATCCGATAATTTTTTTTCAGCTGCTTTTAAATCATTATTGGTTTCTTCCAGTGCTTTTTTACAAAGAGAAAAAGAAATGCCTGTGGTTTCACGAAGTGTTTTGAGTTTGGTATAGTCGAGCATGATTGAAGAAAACTTCTAATTTTTAATAAAATCCCAATTTCAAATTACAAAAAAATAAATCATGATTTATTTTTTAGTTTTACTTTTTTGTCTAACTTTTTAACTTCTTTCTTTTCAATCTTCACTGTTTCTGTTTTCTTTTCCATCTCAACGGGTTTGCTTACTAGGAGTTTTTTTAATAAGTATTCAATACAGGCGACAGAATCGTCGTTCGCAATGACCGGATATTGAATTAAGTTTGGGTCAGTGTTAGTGTCGGTAATTGCAACAACTGGGATATTGAGTTGTTTTGCTTCTCTAAGTGCATTTTTTTCATGTTTAGGATCGAGAATAATCAAAAAATCCGGTCGACGGGTTAATAACTCAATTCCTCCATAAAATCGTTTTAATCTTAAAAGTTGTTTTTTAAGTTTGAACTGTTCATGTTTTACGAATTTACTCCAATCTCCATTGGTTTGACCTTCCTGAAGCTTTAACATTGTTTTTACGTTTTTTATGACAGAATCAAAGTTTGTTAGAAGACCTGACATCCACTTATTTGCAATGAATGGTATTTTATTTTCAATTGCCATTGGTGTAACAATTTTTGCACTAATTTTTTTTGTAGCTACAACTAAGGGAATTTTATCGTTTGCGATCTGTTCTTTAATATATGTAACAGCAAGATTAAGTTGTTTTGCGGTTTGAGAAAGATCAATTATTGATGTTCCATTCACAAATGAATGGATAAATGGTCGGGCTTTTGGATGAACTCGACTTTTTTTATGCCCGAGGTGTAATCCAAGGGCGAACATTTCCTTGACTTGTTTTTCAACATCAGCTTTTTTAATCATAAGTTGTTATTTTAACAGTAGCGATTTATATTTTCAACACCTTTACTAATTAGTTTGTCCAGTATTGGTTAGAAGCTGTTTGAAAATTTTATTGACAGCTTCATAAGTGTCTATAATGAGAACTGATTTTTATGGTTAGATTCAGTTTTCAAACAGGCTCTTATATTTTTAATTTCTTAAGAAAATCTTTAAATGGGTCTTTTATGGCTGGGTGTGTAAGAGCAAACTCTACTATTGTCTTCATATACTCTAATTTATTACCCGTATCATAGTATTTACCATTTTCGATTTCGCAGGCGTAAACTGGAATACCTTTCTTTCTCAAAATGTTAATTGCATCAACTAACCAAATTTCTCCTCCTTTTCCTGGCTTGACATTTCGTAATGCAGGAAAAATATCCGGTGGTAATATGTAGGCTCCATGAGTAGCGAGATTCGACGGTGCTTCATCGGGAATAGGTTTTTCGATAATTTTTTTTATTTTGTATACCTTACCTTCAACATGTTCTAAGTCAGCGATTCCATAACGACTAAGGTGGTCTTTTGTTTCAATGCGAACTCCAGAAATCATAACACCACCATATTTTTCCCATGCTTTCATCATTTGTTTTAAGCGTGGCGGATTAGAATGAATAAACTCATCTCCCCACATTACTGCGAAAGATTCTTTTCCGAGAATTGATTCAGCTGCAAGTACTGGGGTTCCATTTCCATAAGCTCCTTTTTGGCGCACATAAATGAAGTTAGCCAAATTTGCAACTTTATTAACTTCATCAAGCATATGTTCTTTTTTCCCTGCTCTAAGATTGTTTACGAGCTCGGCACTTGGATTGTCAAAATGATCCTCTATTGAGCGTTTACTATATCCCGTTACAATAATAACATCTTCGATTCCCGAATTCACAGCTTCTTCAACCACATATTGGATTACCGGTTTATCAACAATTGGAAGCATCTCTTTTGGCATTGCTTTAGTTTGCGGAAGAAACCTGGTGCCAAATCCAGCCGCAGGAATAATGACTTTGGTGATTTTTTTCATGGTTAACTTTAATTAGTAATTATTCGAAGATAAGCGTGACTTTATTTTTTATCAGTATTTTTTTGTCAATCATAGCTGAAATGATCGCAGTCCCTGGGGTTGATGAGGTAATGTGAAATGAAACCACTCCTTTATTATTTACAGATGTTGCCAGCTCTGGTTCAATCACATTTCCAAGGCTTGTGGTTAATGTAACTTTTTTATTAAATGATGGTTCCCCGGATTCACTTCGCACAGCAACATTAACTACAGCCTGTTCATTTATTTTTAATGGTTGAAAGTTGGTTAATAAAAGCAATGATCGTTCTCCTGATGGTTGAGTGGCTGGGTTTGCTCGTGCTGACATTTGTGAAATCGGTTTATTAAAGATGACAATTGTTGCAAACAATGAAAAAATTAATAAGAAAACAGTGAAAACCGCTAAAAATTTTTTATCCATAGTAAAAAAAAATTAATTAATATAATTGTAACAATTATAATCATAATAATCATTATATCAATCTGGATTAAAGGATAACACGGATTAAATTAATTGTCAATAATCTTTTCTTTTTGAAGTGTCGATATAATTTTTTGATGGATTGTATCGGGAGAAAGTAAATTGTTGTTTTCAACACAGTTTATTGTATGCCAATGTTTGTATTGTTTTGCAAGTTTTAAATACATTTTTTCTGTTGCAACCCGATAATTATGATCTTTTTCTTCAATGTCCTCACTTTGTCCTTTAAGATAGGCGCGTTCACCTTTTTTTGCAGTTAGTTTTTTTCCAAAGTTTACCGGAACATGGAGATAAATTACAATATTTTCTTTGGGAATTTTGTGAACTTTATATTCCAAGTCATAAAGCCAGTTTAAAAATTCTTTTTGTTTTTTGACATCTGAAAATTTTGCCGATTGATGAGCCAGCGATGAGGTTGCATAGCGATTAGCAATAACATAACCCCCCTTTGCCAAAAAATCATCCATTTCCCGTTTAACAGAAGCTCGATCTACGGCAAAGGCAAGAGATGAAAGATAGGGTGAAACTTGATCCAATGTGCCAAACTCTCCTCTTAAGAACTTCGCCACCGTTTTTCCATGAAATGATGAATAATATTGAGGAAAGTCCACGGACTTTACGGGAATTTTTTGTTGTTTTAAATATGCGATCAATAGTTGTGCTTGGGTAGTTTTACCAGAACCGTTTCCGCCATCAATAACAATTAGTTTTCCCTTTCTTTTTTTCAGATTATTTATATGTTTGATAAAGTCTCTGACTTTATATGGCAGTTGCTCCACAGTATACGACTCAAGGAAGAGGTTGTCTGATGGATTACCCGTCAGCATCGGCGAAATCTTATTTTCATTTCCATTATAAATTAATCCTAATACTGGCTTTGTTTGAGTCAGAGCAAATACAATTTCTCCTCCTACTCCATGTGATGGTTTAGTAACTTCTGCTACAACACAATCTGCCATCTGTATCAACTTAGTTTCTCGTTTGAATATGTCAGTTTTTTTTAGTTTAGCATCACGATTGAATAGTTTTTGATTGATTATTTGTGTTCCAGATAAAATTTGACAACCATTTTTTTTGAGTAACCTTATAATCTCGCGATAATGAAAGTGAAAATCACCGTCATATGAAGTTAAAGCGGTAAAATATACTTTAAGCATTATTTATGTATTATAAGCTAAAATATATGAATAGGTCAAATAGAAAACATGAAGAATAAATTTATACAAGCGCTTTAAATTGAAAGCAAGCTAAAGTTTTTATTAATTATCCTTTCAATTAGCGGATTATCTTTTATTTGATAATCTGCGATTTGGACATGGATTAATTTTGGTTGTGAGACGGGCAGATTTTTATCAGCATAGAGCCATACAAAAGTTCGTTTATTTAATTTTATATTAATTTGGTTAGCTATTGTTTGCGCAATTTTTTGATAAGTTCGACTGATATGTGATGGATGTTTACCATAAGACATTTTCATTGCTTGTGGGTAGATATAGGAGATTAATCCGTTATTTAAATTACCATCCCCTACTCGACCAAAATTCATATTTTCTATTGTTGTTCCAGTGATTGTTAGTTGAGCATTAATTATAATATTAACCTTTTGTGAATATTGACGTTTAACATATTTTTCCAGTAAATTTTTTAGATCATTTATTTTAAGTTTATAATCAGTTTTATTTTTAACGTAGTAATCAACCAAAGCTAAATCAATCTTGATTTTTAGGCTGCTCTTTTCCAATGTTCCTTTTATTACAATATCTTCTCCTATTTCTGGCTGACTATTTTTAATAAGGGAATCTAGATATTTATTTACGGAAAGAACAATTTTTTCTAAGACAGTATAACCTCCAATTCCCATTGCAACCCATTCATCTGAAGCGATAACGTTGTTTTTTGTTAGATACGGAATTAATTTTGCTGGTATCATTTTGACAGCATTTTTAATAAAGAAGTTGTTTTCATGTAAGAAACGATAATTTTCTTTTAAAAAAGTATAGATTTCGCTTCTTATTAAATAATCGAAATTTAATCGTTTTCCTTGATGCTCGTCGGTCGCCCAACCTCCGAGAATAAAAACCATTGGTTTAAAAATACTTCCCGAACCTTGAAAATCTGGAATGGTTTCACCAGCAAGTAAAATACTGTCAGATAAATCGAAATCAATATCTGTTTGATAAAAATCTTTATAAATTGTGGCCAATCGTGTCGTTAAGTGGTTAATTAATAAATCACAGATCATACTTGGATTACCGCGACCTTTGTGTTCAACTACTTCGATAGAAAAATCGTGACTTGGAAGATTGACAAATTTATTGTTAAGTTTCATAAGTTCTTTAAATTTTATTAAATTTTATTAAAACTTAAATATTTTGCTTGACATCTTGGCTAACGTAATATCGTTAGTTTAGAGGTAATTTTATTGTATAATACATATTATTTATGAAGCTTAGAACATCCTTGCCAAAGGAAGAATTAGAAAAAATAATGATTCCATGGCTAAAAATGATTGCTCGTCGTCAGTCTGGATCGATTATTAACGTGACACCTAGAAGTCAACCTTATCATATTCAATATCTAATGGAAAGAAGAGATTTATTAGAGCGGTATATTCCTAATTATGAAGAAATAGAAATCGTGATATTAGACTTATTAACATTATCACTTAAATCATTATCAGAAAAAATCAAAGAAATTTTATTTCAAGTAAAAAATCGTCAAGCAGCCATATTATTCCTTAATACAGATCAGATTTTAACAAAACAAAATAAAACTTTACCAATTTTAAGTGAGGCCTTTTTTAATAAACCTAATATTTCCTTATTATTTTTCTTTTATAAAAATATTTATTTACCAAAATATTTAGAGCTTATAACTAGAAGCGATAAAATAATTCAAAATATCTTTATTGTTCCTTATTACTCTGCTGAAGCAGTTAAGCATTATATTTACTTCAAAGAAGATGAATACAAAACTAGATTACCAGAAAAAATCATCAAAAATATTATTTTAATGTGTGGTGGTCGCTTGTGGTTGGTGGATGAAGCTGTTCGTTATTATAGTGTATCTGGTGATGCGAAAAATATTTTTAATCATGAAGAGATGAAATTACATATAAAAACGGTTTTTTCTGAATATGATGAGGTGGAACAACAGACAATTTTAAAGTTAATAAAAAAAGAATCGATTGATTTAAACGCAAACATAATCGAATACTTTATAAAAATTGGATTAGTATATTTTGAAAAAGGTGAGTATATAATTAAAGTTAAACTGATAGAAAATTACGCATCTTCCCTACTACATCAACAGGTTAGTTTTTCAATAAAAAATCATAGGGAAATTATTATCAACGGAATTAATATTACTGCGCTAATATCACGATCTCAAAGAAAATTATTATACGAACTTATCAAAAACAAAGATAAAACCTTAACTCGAACTCAACTAGCATGCATAGTTTGGAAAGACAGTTCACAATTAGGATATTCAGATTGGGCACTTGATATGGCAATAAATAGATTAAGGATTAAATTACGTTTGCTCGGTATTAGTTCTAAAGTGATTTATACAAAAAAAAACGTTGGATATGGTTTAAAATGTATATAAGATTTTTATAAAGATATGGAGTCGCCCTCTTTAACTTTATTCTCCAAAATCAACTTAACAATTTTGTCTTCGATGGTTTGACGTAGTGTTCTTTCAAGTTCTCGTGCTCCGAATTGAGCGTAATTGGAACTTGCTACTACTTGATTAATCATTTCATCTTTTACTGATATTTTAACTTTATAAAGTTTATATATATCATTAATAATTATTTGTAACTTTGCCTTAGCAATAGTTTCAGCGGAAATTTTATCGATTGGATTAAAAAGTATGACACCATCAAAACGATTGAGAAATTCTGGAGAAAATAAATTTTCTTCAGTAAGAAAAGAGATTAGATTATTTGTTATTTTTGGACTAATCAAGGAAGTATTTTTGGTAAATAGAAGATTTGTTCCTGCGTTGGATGTGGCAATAATAATTAAATTTTTACAATCCACTCGTTTATCATTACCATCATTATAATAGCCCTCATCAAAAATAGTTAGAAAAATATTCAGTAAATCACGGTCTGCTTTTTCAATTTCATCAAGCAAAAGAACTCCATATGGATTATTGCGTAGCGCATTCGTGAGTTGTCCAGGTTGATTTGTTTCGGGTGAGCCGATTAAATTTGGAATATCATCCTTTGACTGGTAAAGTGACATATCAAAACGAATAATAGGAGTATCTTTAAAAAAAATTGAATTTAATGCTTTAGCTGTTTCAGTTTTGCCAACTCCGGTTGGACCAAGAAAAAGAAAAGATGCGAGTGGTTTTTTGCGTTTACCTAATAAAACAAAAGAACGGCGCAGGGCGCTTGATAAACTATTTATAGCAACACCTTGATTAATTATTTTATTATTAAGATCAGTTTCAAGACTGTTTAGTTTATCTTTTATCTTTTGGGATAATTGTGTTGGCGTATGTGTTATTGATGAGAGCGTTTCGTCAATGTGAGCTGGAAGGAGAACAAGATTTTTTTTAGATTTAGAATTTTCAAGTAAACTCGAACAAGCATGGTCGAGTAAATCAATCGCTTTTTCAGGAAAAGGAATTGATGTAATATAAAAATCTGACTTATCAACTGTGGCGATGATGGTTTCGTAAGGAATTGTTATTTGATAATGTTTTTCATAACGAAGACAGACGTCAAGCATGATTTCTTCTGCTTGTGAGCGGTTGATTTCCTTAATGTTGACTGGTGTGAATAAGTGATTGAGATGATCATTGTTATAGATATGCTTTTGATAGAGGAATGGAGTTGTTATTCCAATAATCTGTAGATGTTCTGATTTTGCCATTTTTTCAAACACTAAAGTAAGATCAACGCGATCTTGGTCACCGGATACATATTTATCAAAATTATCAATCAGTATAATTACATTTTTTGCTTCTTCAGCCTCTTCAAGTAATACAGATAAAAGATTTTCTCTTTGTTTCTGGTCTGTTGTTTGGGTAAGGATTTTTTCAAGATTAATTTTAAGGAGACGTTTATAGGCTAGTAAAGGATTTGTTTGACCGTTGTAAATATGATAAGCAACATCATCAATAAGGGTATGTTTTCCAACACCTTCTTCTCCAATAATGATTACATTTGCTGATTGGGTTTTGGTAAGTGCAGTTTCAATTGTTTTGATTTCGTTTTCTCGGCCGAATATTCTTTTAATTGGTTTTTGATATTCACTTGAGGTCAAATTAATGCAGAAGTCATCAAGTGTTGGTGTATATCCTTGTGCCCAGTCACGTCCAAGCGGTGGAGTGGAAAAAAGGTTCTTTAGTTTCCACCAACGGGTTTTTTCTATGAAGTTTTTGTAAAAATAATCAAACCATCTTTCGACAACAATCTGATTTTCCGAGTGAAGAAGATGTGTTCTGATAAAATCAGTTTTTATTTTATTTTTAATAACCTCACAAGAAGGTTGGATTAAATAAATAAGAAAATTAATTGGTATGGAAATGAAGTAGGAAATTAATAATAGTGGAATAGAAAAAACATAAATTGCTTGAATAATAAAGAAAAAAATTAGAATTGATAAACGTATCCATGCTCCGATACAACATGACATTAAATTAAAACCTAACCTTGTAATCCATTCTCCGAAATAAAATCCCCTACTGGCTTTTTTTGTTACCAAATTTTTCCAAGGGGAAAATAAAGTTTTAAAAAGTGTTGATACGGAAAAAAAATAGGGAAAAAAAATAAATAGGTTAGTGAGTGCTTCGATCAAATCGTGAAAGCTAGATTTTAAAAAATGTGAAAAAGACTTGGTGTTTGATTGCATGGATAAAAATAATTATTATAATTATTATAACGATTATAAAAAGAAAAGGGAAGAATAAAAATGGAAT
>Ga0210056_1000663_pt1 | contig 29166 bp, 27 predicted proteins | sample CryGeyCG2014_080_2_FD_183965 | JGI IMG/M metagenome (GOLD analysis project Ga0210056, IMG submission 183965) | Groundwater microbial communities from aquifer - Crystal Geyser CG07_land_8/20/14_0.80 (SPAdes) (version 2) | ecosystem: Environmental > Aquatic > Deep subsurface > Groundwater | place...
GTAATCCAATAACCTTAGCCCTGAAAAAGGGGAAGTGTGTGGGTTAGAAAAAAAGGGAAAGACAAAAAAATGATTGATAAGATTTTATCTTTTTGTTAGGATTAGATTAATTTATATGCGTCATTTTTGTAGCGGACTATTAGAATCAGGAGAGGGGTAGAAAATGGATAAAAAAACTATGAATACACTCAAATAGTCTAACCACCATGGTAAAATCACCTGGCGGTTCTTCGGTTGCCGTTATTTATATAAGAAAAGGGGGTAGCAGACATGTGGTCAGAAGCTTTAAGAATTGGAGTTATAGGGTTTTCCGTAGTATTCATCACGCTCTTGATACTTACTCTGAGCGTGAAAGTAATGAGTTTTGTTTGTAAACGCATTGAGAAAAAAAGGAGTAAATGATTATGGACTTTGAGTTGTTCCATGAATTGCTATTTAAAACAGGGATCATGCATCTCACCGTAGGTCATGTGGTTATGTGGCTCATCGGTTGTCTTTTCATTTTTCTTGCTATCAAAAAGGGTTTTGAACCCTTGCTTCTCGTACCTATCGGTTTCAGCATATTTCTCGTCAACATGCCGATCGCGCCGCTTACCGGGCCGGGAGAGCTTATTAATCTGTTTTTCAAATACGGACTTGAAACAGAGATTATTCCCTGCCTGATCTTCCTCGGTATCGGCGCGCTTACCGATTTCGGGCCTATGATTGCAAACCCGAAGACCCTGCTTCTTGGAGCCAGCGCGCAATTAGGCGTATACATAGCTTTCTTCGGTTCAATCCTGTTTGGTTTCTCGCTCAAGGAAGCAGCGAGCATCGGGATCATCGGTGGGGCAGATGGGCCAACGACGATATATCTTGCCAGTGCGCTAGCACCACACATGGTCGGTATGGTGGCAGTTGCTGCATATTCATATATGTCAATGGTTCCCCTCATCCAGCCCCCTATCATGAAGCTTCTTACAACAAAGGAAGAGAGGAAGATACGGATGAAACAGCTTCGGCCTGTATCACGGCTCGAAAGGATTGTCTATCCGCTTGTGGCGACCGTTGTCATCTGTCTTCTGACTCCAGCCGCAGCGCCTATTATGGGCCTATTTATGATTGGAAACCTTTTCAGGGAATGTGGGGTGGTAGATAGGCTCTTGAAAACGTCCCAAAATGAACTGCTGAATTTGGTGACTATAATACTCGGTATTGCCGTCGGCTCTACGATGAAAGCCGAGATATTCCTGAGACCGCAACCACTTTTTATCTTCCTTCTCGGACTTGTAGCGTTTGCCTTCTCCACGGTGGCCGGTGTTCTTCTCGCCAAGATTATGAACCTCTTTCTCAAAGAGAAGATCAATCCCCTCATAGGTTCTGCCGGCGTTTCCGCTGTCCCTATGGCAGCGAGGGTAAGCCAGAAAATAGGATTTGAGGCTGACCCACAAAATCACCTCCTGATGCACGCCATGGGACCCAATGTTGCAGGTGTGATAGGTACCGCCGTTGCGGCAGGTACGTTTTTAAGCTTGTTGAAATGATGGGATGGAATAGACTGGATTGCATATAGTATAGGAATTTCCTTTTTGGACGCACGTGAATAGAGTTGTTTGATTGGTTTGATGTTGAACATATAACAGAGGGCTTAAGCCCTCTGTTATATGGAAATCAGTAAGGGATGACGTCAATAAACGTTAATCAGAACTAACCTAACAAATAGAACTAGTGTCTATCCATAAACTCCCCCTCCCCTGGAGGGAGGGGGCTAGGGGGAGGGGGAATATGTTTGCAACTCAACGAAAGTACACATCTTTTTCACCCCCACCCTAACCCTCCCCCATCAAGGGGGAGGGAATTTAGGGTATTTCTGGATGGGCACGAACTAATTTAAGGTAACCCGTAATGCTTAAACTGATTAAGAAGAGGCAAGAAAAAGTTGGTCTCTCTCCTGGTACCCTTGTTCATATAGGGGAAAGGAAAACTGACAGGACAGGGATTACGATTGTTGACTATGATGAAGTGCAGTTTCAAGAGCAAGAAGTAAATACAGTGGAGGAATGTTTCCCATTTAAAGATACACCGACCGTTACCTGGATAAACATAGATGGTCTCCATGATGTTGACATTATAGAAAGACTTGGGATCCATTTTAACATACATCCCCTTATCCTGGAAGACATTGTGAATACAGGGCAACATCCAAAAATGGAGGATTTTGAGGATTACATCTTCATAGTCATAAAAATGCTTTCTTTTGACAAGGAAGGCAATGAGATAAATGCAGAACAGGTAAGCGTTTTATTGGGTTCAAATTTTGTCATTTCATTTCAGGAAAGACCTGGAGACGTTTTCGACCCCATAAGGGAAAGGATCAGGAAGGGAAAATGTCGTATCAGAAAGATGGGGGCGGATTACCTTGCCTATGCCTTGTTGGATTCTGTTGTCGATCACTACTTTACAATATTAGAAAGCGTTAGCGATAGGATAGAGTCATTGGAAGAGGATCTGGTAACCAATCCTGTACCAGCAACCATGCAGAGTATCCACCATTTAAAAAGAGAAATGATATTTTTCCGCAGGTCGGTATGGCCATTGAGAGAGGTCATCAGTGTCTTAGAGCGGGGGGGGTCAGACTTAATCAAAGAGTCCACAGGGATATTTCTTAGGGACGTCTATGATCATACAATCCAGGTTATGGATACAATAGAAACATTCAGGGACATGGTTTCCGGGATGCTCGATGTCTATCTTTCCAGTATCAGCAATAAAATGAACGAGGTTATGAAGGTTTTAACTATTATTGCCACCATATTTATTCCCTTGACATTCATAGCAGGTGTCTACGGAATGAACTTTAAATATATGCCAGAGCTTGAACTTCATTGGGCTTACCCGGCCGCATTGACAGCCATGGCAACTGTAGGGGTTGTAATGGTAATCTATTTTAAGAGAAAAAAGTGGATTTAAAATGCTCGGTTAGACAAGCTTGAATTTTTGTGACTACTCAGGTAGGCGCAGAGGCACAGAGCACCAAAGGCACAAAGTCATGTTGTAACCGTGAACGGATACGTCATGTTATCCTTTGCTTTGTGCCTATGTGCCTTTGCCACTTTGTGCCTGAGTAGTTACGAATTTTTAATGATGAAGGGAGGGGAGGAAAATGGCAAAAAAACAACAGAAAAAGGAAACAGGGAAGAAAAAGGTTACCTTCGTATTTGAGGCAGCGTGGGCGGACGAAGCAATACTGATGGGAGATTTCAACAAATGGAATGCCAAAACCCATCCTATGAAAAAGGATGAAGGCGGTATATGGAAAAAGACCGTGATGCTTCCCCCGGGAAGGTACGAATACAGGTTTTTGGTAGATTGGCAGTGGGAGAATGATCCCAAAAATGATGAGGTATGTGTTAATTGCTTCGGAACCCAAAACAACATAATCCATATTTTATGAAGTCCCAAAGAGGAATCTTTGCCACGGAACAGTGAAATTGAGATTGAAGGTATTGTCTTCAATGAGGTTCAGCTTCTTTTGGCGGAAAAAAGGACATCACTGGCAGCCATGCGCACAGGAATCGCTGTTTTAGCTTTGCCTCTTTCGGTGCTGAGTGTCCTGATAGCCACCTCGAAATACTACGACGTTATCCAGGTGATACATCTGTTCGTGCCGGCATTGGTGATAAGTGCCGTTTTGTTTTTTCTGGGTTCATACCTCATCATCCGAGGAATCATGAGGATTCGCTCGTACGATCGGATTATTTTGAAGCTCAAGCAAAAGTACAGCAGGATTGCAGAGTTTATCGAGTGAGTGTAGTGATAGTGATAATAAAGTGAAACCCACATGCCTCAAAGAAACACAAAGGACAAGGAAAATGTCCTTGCGAGGAGTTCGCCATAGGCGAACGACGAAGCAATCTCAAAGGATGGGATTGCTTCGCCTGCGGCTCGCAATGACAGGATAGATGCATTTTAAAGTGAAAAGTTTAAGAGTAGTATTTTTGGTTATGATTCTATTAATTCTCCCGTCTAGTGCTTGGACAGAGGAAGGGGAATATAATTGGGAGGACAAGGTAAAGAATACCATATGTGAAGACTATAAGAACTTTTACTCTATAGGGAATCTGGAAAAATTGGCAATAGGGTTAGGAGCAGCTGGGGTATTGGCCAATACATCGGCAGACAGGGAAATTCAGGATCGGTATCAAGAGTCAGTGAGGAACAAAGATACTGACAACCTTTCGACGGTCACAAAGATGTTTGGAGAGGGGGTAATAACCATCCCTGTATATTTAGGGGCTGCCCTTTTTGGAGAGTTTGCCGGGGATGTAGAATTGAGTTCCACAACGGGTGAATGGGGGAAAAGGTGCTTAAGAACGCTCCTTGTGGGATATCCTCCAGTCTTTTTCCTGCAAAGAGCCCTTGGAGCTTCGAGACCGGATGAAGGCGGCTCCGGCTGGAGCCCCTTTAGTGATGCCAATGGGGTGAGTGGACACAGTTTTAATGGGGCGGTCCCTTTCATCACAGCTGCTAAAATGACAGATAATCCATACTATAAGTACGGTCTCTACTTTGCATCAACTCTAGGTGGGATATCAAGGATAAACGATAATGCTCACTATTTTTCTCAGGCAGCATTGGGCTGGTGGATGGCATATCTGGCAGCTGCCAGTATGAACAAAACAGAAACAAAAAGCCCGAAGGTAGTTGTAGCTCCTGCCGCTATTCGAAATGGAGTAGGAGTAATGGTAATGTTTCGTTTTTGATAGGCTATATGAAGGTTTTTCCCTATTCTATGACAGAGACAGTAACTATATATCCCTTACTAATATACCTTATCCAAAGGCAGAGAACAATCTTTAGATAAACCATGCCCTCCCTATCGCACATTTTAGAAATTATCACGAATCACCCACACATCAGCTATTTTTTGATTTTTTTGATATCCCTCTCGGAATCTCTGGCCTTTGTCGGACTTATGGTACCCGGAACCGTACTCATGTTCGGAATCGGAGCGGTGGTTGCCACCGGCAGCATCGCCCTGAAACCGACACTGATCGCCGCCATCGCCGGAGCCATCACCGGGGACGGCATCAGCTATTGGCTTGGCCATCACTATCAGCAGAGGCTGGTAAACGTATGGCCCTTTAGTCGTTATCCCCAGATGCTGGTAAAAGGTGATGCCTTTTTCCGTCGCCACGGCGGCAAAAGTGTTCTTTTCGGCCGCTTTGTCGGGCCGGTGCGTCCGGTAATTCCTGTTGTCGCCGGCATGCTCGGCATGGGTGCGCTAAGATTTACCATTGTCAACGTGTTTTCGGCCATAGGCTGGGCCTTCGCCTATATCCTTCCTGGCGTCTTTTTCGGAACCTCCTTGGCTCTGGCGGGGAGGGTCAGTGTGCGGCTGACCGTGCTTCTCATTCTTGTGGTGTGTACAATATGGATTTTCGTGTGGCTTTGTCGCAGCCTGGTCCTTTTTGTGGGGCATTTTGGACCACGGTGGCTTGCTTCCCTGGAAGATTGGATTACTGCGGATGCTCCTGCCCATGGGGTGATGCTTCCCTTAAAACGTTTCCTCTCTTTTCTCTTCTTACGTCAGAAGGGGGAAGAATTTCTCCTCGTCTTTCTGGTACTGGCACTTTTATTCACAGGATGGGGGTTTCTGGGTGTTTTGCAGGATGTTCTTGCCGGAGACCCGCTGGTGCAGGCGGATCAGGCTGTCTATCACTTTTTTCAATCACTGCGAACCCCGTGGGGAGACCGTATCTTTGTGGTCATTATGGAATTGGGGGATGGCCTGTTAAATTCCTTTATCGCCGGGGTAGTATTCATCATCCTTCTTTTAAAACGTTGCTACCGCACCGCTGTATACTGGCCGGCAACCCTCATCGTCGGTGCATGTTTGGTTCAACTCGTGAAGTGGGCGTTCCATTTGCCAGGCCCCGTTGCTCTCTATAACGGGATATCCGTCTTTGGATTTCCCAGCGGACATGCCGCTATGAGTATAGTTATCTATGGGTTTCTGACCCTTGTAATAGCAAAAGGAATCCGGAATGGGCTGCGCTGGGGGGTCTTTGCCCCTGTATTTCTCTTCTCTTTTATCATTGGCTTCTCCCGCCTTTATCTGGGCGTTGACTGGCTCTCCGACGTGCTTGGCGGGTTTCTACTGGCACTTACCTGGACAGCTCTGGCCGGCATCTTCTATATCAGTGGACGGCATGATGTGATTCCAAGACGTCTTTTGGGCATTGTCACCCTGTTCGTTTTTTTCACTGTAGGGTTCTGGCATGTGGCGGACCGGCACCGTAAAGATATTCTATACTATACCCCCCGTAGTGCTGTGCAGGTGGTTGGCTTAGAGACATGGCTGAAGAATGGCTGGGGAAAACTCCCCGCCTGGCGGATTGACCTCGGAGGTGAACGGGAGCAACCACTTGCTATCCAGTGGGCCGGTTCACCCGAATGCCTGGCAGAATACCTCGTTTTAAAGGGCTGGCACCGCCCCCCTGCGTTCAATCTGAGAATCTTTCTGGGCATGCTTTCCCCAAACACTACTATTCAGGATCTCCCCCTTTTGCCTCATCTTCATGACGGGCGGTTTGAAAAAATGCTTCTTGTCCGAGACAAAGAGGGCGAACGCTGGGTTTTCCGCCTCTGGCCGACCGACATCCAATTGAAAGAGAGAGCCCAACCCCTGTGGATTGGAACGATTAGTATCCAGAAAAAACAACGGATTGCCGATCTCGTCAGCATAGGAAAGGAAAAGAACGACTTTATACAGCCGTTGGAGTTACTCTCGCAAATCCTTAAGGAAGGGTTTCGGTTACGTATGGTATACCGTAAAAGCAATGAAATCCATGGGGTTGATATGCCTGTTGCCCTGGTGTGGGACGGCCGGGCGTTTTTAGACCCGAAGATGCTTGAGTGATTTTCATTATAAGGATCCTAGACAGATGAAAGGCATCTCCAAAACCGTTTTTTTTCTGGGACTTGTCAGCTTCTTCACCGACCTGTCGAGCGAAATGGTCTATCCGTTACTCCCCATCTTTCTTTCCACGGTGCTGGGAGGGGGAGCCATGACGCTGGGGATTATCGAGGGGATAGCCGAGTCCACAGCATCCCTCTTGAAGGTGGTCTCCGGAATATGGACCGACCGGATGCGTCACAGGAAGCCTCTCATTCTTGCAGGGTATGGCATTTCCGGTCTGGTACGACCCCTTATCGGTCTGGCAACGGTCTGGCCGTTTGTGCTGGCCATAAGGTTTATAGACCGTGTGGGCAAGGGTCTTAGGACATCGCCCAGGGATGCGTTGATTGCTGACACAACGGATATAGCCCATAGGGGATCGGCCTACGGTTTTCACCGATCTATGGATCATGCCGGGGCCGTGGTTGGACCTCTGGTTGCAGCAGGACTTCTTGCATTTGGATACATTTCCCTTCGCCATGTATTTCTTCTCTCAGCTATCCCTGCCGCTGTGGTCATTATTGTCCTGATGGCAGGGGTTAAGGAACCCCGTATCCCTCTCAAACAAAACCCTCAGCCATCAGGATTGTCAGGGCATTGGCAGGAATTGGGCAGAGACTTCAAGTATCTGCTTACCGCGCTGCTGGTTTTCACCCTGGGAAACTCCACCGACGCTTTTCTCCTTCTTCGCCTTTCATATGCCGGTGTCCCCGCTGCATGGGTTGGGGTGCTCTGGTCTATGCACCATGTGATCAAGATGCTTTTCACCTATACCGGTGGACGTCTCTCAGACAGAATTGGTCACCGCAGAATGATTCTTTTTGGGTGGATTGTGTATGCCGTAATCTATTTCGCTTTTGCTATGACAGATTCTCCCGTAATGCTCATTGTCATCTTTCTTGCTTATGGCGTCTATTTTGGACTCACAGAACCTGTTGAGAGGGCGTTAGTGGCTAACCTCGTTCCAGCGCATCTTCGAGGTACTGCCTTTGGATATTACCACGGCACAATCGGTCTTGGGGCATTGCCTGCCAGTCTGATCTTCGGATTCATCTGGCAGTTTTTTGGTGTGCCTGCTGCCTTTTTAACCGGTGCAGGCTTCGCTGCTGTAGCATCCGTTCTCCTCATGCGTGTTCGCCGTTCACCACCTATCTTGACACAGGATCATAACCTGTCCTGAAATTTTCATGGTGTCAGTTATCCGTTGTCAGGGGATACTTTTTCAAAGCTCCCACTGAGTAACGGTTGTGATATTCAGTTGTTGACATACGATATGGCTGTCGTCTAAAATGTAACAATTTGATACTATGGATAAACGGCCTGATAGATGAATTAGTTCATCCTGAAAAATGCCTGCCTGTAGACAGACAGGAAAAATTTCCTTTGGAGCGAACATCGTCAAAAACCGTAAGTCGTGAATCGTGAATCGTGAATGGGTTTTATTCTATTTACGACTCCCGACTTTCGATTCACGATTTTCAGGCTGTTTGAGCCCGCCTGTCTGCGTGCTACGCACAGGCAGGAAGGGCGAGTTCTGAAAATGCCTGAAGCGAGTCATAGATGGGTCAAAAAACCTGCACTAGAGAGCGGAAAAGGGAATTTTTCAGTGTGAACGAATTAAGTATACCGTTGGCACTAAAGAAGATGCAGGCTGTGCCCAACACAAAGTCAGACAGAAAAGAAAGGCATCAAATAGAGATGTCAGAACCAGGTTATTCACAAGTCCATTCTGGCTACAGGATCACTTATATCGGTATTCTGGTCAACCTGTTCTTGATCGCCCTCAAGTTTTTTTCAGGTCTGTTCGGCCACAGTCAGGCCCTTATTGCTGACGCAGCCCATTCTGCATCAGATCTTGCAACCGATTTTGTAGTGCTGTTTGGCTTAACGATAGGGCGCAAAACCTCTGATAAAGATCACCACTTTGGACATGCCCGATTTGAGACCCTGTCATCTTCGATTATTGGCCTGGGGCTCATGGGTACTGCAGTTTATATAGGCATAGAAGCCACTTTAAATATCTACCACCATACCGAGCATCACCCCACCTGGCTGGCCATAGGAGGGGCAGGGCTTTCCATCGCCATTAAGGAGACTCTGTACCGCTACACAATCCATGTTGGAAAACGGATCAAGAGTGCCGCAGTTATAGCCAATGCCTTGGAACATCGTTCAGATGCCCTGTCATCTGTAGCGGTGCTGGTAGGTGTAGGAGGAGCCATGATCAAACCAGGATGGCACATCCTTGACGCATATGCTGCCCTTGTGGTCTCGTTTTTTATACTTAAGATGGGTTTAGAAATCCTGCTGGACTCTGTACGCGAGTTCACAGACAAGGCCCCCAATTCTGAAATAGTGGACGGGATCAGACGCTGTGCCTGTAGCGTGAAGGGCGTTGTTGATGTTCATGATTTGAAGGTTCGCACCTCCGGCGGGCGTTATCAAGTAGAAATCCACGTAGTGGTGGACAAGAATCTGACTGTGGCTGAGGGTCATCGAATCGCGAAGGAAGTGGAAGCATGTCTTACCGAAGACTTCCAGGACATAGGCCTGTTGATTGTCCATGTAGATCCTTCAATGGCAGAAACTGCCCTGGAAGACCTTTCTGAAGAGTGAGATGTGTGTTCTGTTGTCCAACTTCATATTTAATCATGGGGAGTGGTCATGCCCTCGGCGGCTTGGGCAGCTTTTACATACATTCTTTCTACGTATTCCTTCACCATGCGTCGTGCGCAGAAAGCAGGTACGATTGAAGAGATGGCTTCTTTCATTACCCTTATCCATCCACAAGGCAATCCATTCCAGTCGCGTTCATAATACAGGGGCACAATTTCCTCCTCAAGGAGGCGATAGAACGCTTCTGCATCCTGGTCATCCTGAGATGCCACAGGAGATGTTTGACCATTGCCAATAGCCCAGCCATTGGCTCCATTGTAACCTTCATGCCACCATCCGTCCAATACGCTAAAATGGGGGATGCCGTTGAGCGCTGCCTTTTGACCACTGGTGCCACTGGCTTCCTGCAATAGTCGAGGAGTGTTCAACCAAACGTCCATGCCATGCACCAGGTACCGTGCTAGATGCATATCGTAATCCTCAACAAATGCTATTCGCCCACCAAACATAGGATCCTTTGCTATATGATATATCTGCTGAATGAGGTGTTTGCCATGTTCGTCCGCCGGATGTGATTTGCCGGCGAATATTATCTGTACCGGCCTCGACTGGTTCTTAACAATCCGTTCCAGACGCTGCGTATCCTTTAATATCAAGGTGGCACGCTTGTAATCAGTGAAACGACGAGCAAAACCGATGGTAAGTACCTCGGGGTCCAACAATGCTCCCATAGTCAGTACCTGCCCTGGTGTTACATTGTCTTCGGTCCAGCGCCTACGTGACCTGTCGCATACAAAACTGATGAGTTTACGCTTCAACCACAGATGAGTCTTCCAGAGCTCCTCATCCGGAATGTCCATTGCTCGTTTCCAGAAGTCGGGATCATCCTGTTTTTCTCTCCAATCCTTGCCCAGATACTTCCTGTAGAGATTCCTCATATCCGGGGCTAACCAGGTAGGGATATGTACCCCATTGGTCACAGAAGTGATGGGGACATCATCCTCTTTAACCTCCGGCCAAAGGGATTGCCACATCTTACGGCAGGTTTTGCCGTGAAGTATGCTTACCCCATTTCGCCAATCAGCCATCCGCAGCGCCAGCACAGTCATGCTGAAAGAGGTTTCTCCTTTTATTCTACCCAGTTCCAGGAAGGTGTCTTTATCCAAACTCAAAGATTCCCAATAGCGATGGAAGTAGTTCTCAATTAAGTCGAAGGAGAAAGTATCATTACCCGCAGGGACTGGAGTGTGAGTGGTAAATACAGTATTAGAGGGAATCCGACGAACAGCTTCGGCAAAATTCATACCCTTTTCCACCAACTCTCGAACACGCTCAAGCATCATAAAGGCTGCATGTCCCTCATTAGCGTGCCAAACAGTCGGTTCGATCCCCAGTACCCGGAGGATCCGTACCCCCCCAATCCCCAAAAGAATTTCCTGTTGCAGACGCTTTTCCCGATCGCTCACATAGAGGCGAGCGGAAAGCCGACGGTCCTGTGGTGAGTTTTCTTCTATATCGGTGTCCATCAAGAAGAGATTGACTCGTCCAATATTGACCTTCCATATGGCGACCCATACTGTCCTCGAATCCAGCTCTATGGCAACCTTTAATCTCTCCCCCTGAGAGGAGACTGCAGGACTGATGGGCGCTCCTTCGAAATTCAGATGTTCGTAGAGCTCCTCTTGCCAGCCATCAGCGGAAACATGCTGGTGAAAGTATCCCTGGGGATACATGAATCCTATGCCTACCAATGGCACCCCTAAGTCGCTGGCTTCCTTGCAATAATCGCCTGCCAGGACACCAAGCCCTCCGGCATATATGGGAAGTGAGTTATGTATGGCGTACTCTGCTGAAAAGTAGGCAATGGTCTGCCTGTCAAGGATTCCATAGTGAGTGGCAAACCAGCTGCTGTTTTGTGACATATAGGCATCAAAGGTTTTTACCGCAGCATCATATTCCTTGAGGAAAGAAATGTCTGCGGCGGCGGCCAGGAGCCTTTGAAGGGGAATATCCTCGAGAAGTTTGACTGGATTATGGTGGGCACCCTTCCAGAGCACTCTATCCAACGACCTGAATAGACCCCGCCCCTCTGGGTGCCATGACCACCACAAATTGTAAGCTAACTCAGCAAGTCTGCCAATAGGTGCAGGAAGTCTTGCTGCTAATGGTCTCATATCCATTTTTTTCTCCATGAGTTGATTGGTTTACGATGAAAGGTTCCTCTACATATTGGGTATAAAACCAATATATGCTCAATATATAGTATATTTCTGGAGGGAAGTCAATAATCAAATCTTATTATGCTGCAAAATTATCTAAAGGTGACTGTTATTGAGGTTAAAGGCAAACAATTACAGCCAATCTTCATGTCCCCTTGGTCATTAATCCAAAGAATCAACTGGCTAAACAGATCGCCTTTGCCGATACCGAATACACAACCCGTTACAGTATTTGGAAAGCAGAGATCGGGAATTGACCCAATGCTTGTTTCATTTTGGCAAAGCAAAGGGTTCTCCCCGTAATCTTTCTGTTATGATTTTTGAACCAACTTAACACACTGTCCAAATTTGATGGACTCGTAAAAAGTCATAAAACCGTCACTCCCGTGAAAACGGGAGTCCAGAACTAATTGATTTTACTGGATTCCCGCTTCCGCGGGAATGACAAGAAAGGTATCTTTAGCACTTTTTACTAGACCATCAAATTTAGTGGGTCCATTATAACCTGTTCCTATCCTCGCTTGTGGATATACTCAAAAAGATATTGTAAATTATCTGAGAATACACTATCCTACGATAAGTAGGTTGATAAGAAACGGAATATCAAAAAGCAAGACCCCATTGTCCCCGGAAAGCAGGTGTTGAGGTTGAGGAGGAAAAACAGTGAAACGATGCCCCATACCAAATTTGAAGAAATCGGATAAATATCACGGTGTATATTACGATAGTGAGCTACCAGAACCTAAAAGGTGGGTTGCACGAGCGAACATGAGCTGTGCGCGATTTGCACATATAGGAAATTTCGAGACAGAATTGGAGGCAGCCAAAGCCTATAACGATTATGTTAAAAAATATAAGCACCTTAATATTTATCCATTTTTTGATATGGTGTTGAATGACATGGAGAACAAAGAATGATGAAAAGAGTTGGTAAATTCTCCATTTTTCAGTGTGAACTATTTAGAAAGCAGATATAGCTACGAAGACATTTCTGACTCTAGTGCTTTGACTCATAAATAACTTTACCAAAAATGTCTCCTCTCCCTTGGTGGGAGGGGATTAAGGGGAGGGGGCAACATAGCGATTCTTCACCCCCACCCTGCCCCTCCCCCATCAAGGGGGAGGGAATATTTATAGTAAAGGTATTAAAGGGACATTCCACTAGATCGTAGGAGACAATTTAAGGTGTATTCTAAATTTCGTGAAATTTATCAAGCCAGACATGAATATGCTCAATCGTTTTCGGAGAAAGGGGTAATGGGTTATATATGTACCTTAGTCCCCGAAGAGGTAGTATATGCAGCCGGCTTTCTTCCTGTTAGACTGATAGGTGCACATCAGCCTTCAAACTATTGCCGATATGTATATCCCCCCTATATTTTGCTCTTACTGTCGGGATATACTAGCCCAGGGGCTACAAGGTCGATATCATTACCTTAAAGGGTTGCTCCACACCAGCAGCTGCGAGAAAATCAGAAGTGCCTTCGAGAGCTGGCAGCGTCATATAGGTGGAGACCACACTTACTTCCTTTGGATGCCTCAAATCTTGAGCCAAGGGGCAAAGGAAGTTTTTCTTTCCGAAGTTCTCTGCCTCAAAGAGCAGCTAGAATGTTCAATCAGGCGGCTGAGGCCAAAGGCTATGGCAGGGATTGTTGCTCTACCCTGCGCATAGCACTCGGAGCCCATTTTATGGGTACTTTTGGGCTCGATGCCACCACAGGCAAGCACCTGCATCCTGATGTTATTGTCAATGTGATAATATGTCAAGGACAGGTAAAATCTCATCAGCTCCATGCAGAATACCTGGGAATTCCCAACATTAATATCGAACTTCCATTTTATTTTCAAAGCCACGAAATAGCCAAGAAACATTTCATAGATCAGTGTCATCAAGCAGTGGAAAAACTGGAGAAAACGTTAGGCAGAAAATGTGACGATGAAAAGTTAGTAGAGGGTACAAAGAACGAATTACGCACCCGGCTGAGTATGACTAGGATAGCTTTGCTTCAAAGAACCGTGCCTGCCCCTCTGAAACAGAGGCACTTGGGTTCCCTTATGGCCTTTCAGCTCCGAGGTGTGACCCATCGCTGTGATGTGGCTGACTTTTTTGAGTTGGCCCTGGAAGAAGTGAAACAGCGGACGGAAGACGGCATTGCCGCCTTCGAAAATGAGGAATTACGGCTCTTCCACGAAGGGAGTTTGCCCTGGTATGCAAAGATCGGTGATGTACTCCGATACCCAGAAAGACATGGGGGCGTTTATATGGGCTCTCTGAATAACTTTGGCATTGGAGGCTGTTTTGTAATCGACGAGCAAGGACACTGGGGGGTCCCCCAATTCCCCTCGGAGAAGGGTCACGAGATAAAGAGCCGAGATGAGGCATTTGAAGCTTTAGCCAAGGTGTTTCTAAGATATTCACCATTTTACCAGCTCTTCCAGCGCCCTGAACTCAGATTGAGCGCTGCTAAAGATTGGGAGGTTGATGGTGTAGTTTTTGCATTAGATCGAGGCTGTGTGGGCATCACCAGCGGTCTGTTTGAGAGTGCTCTTGTTGTCAAGAAGGCAGGAATTCGAGCTACATGTTACGAAACGAGCAGCACCTACCCTCCTGATTTTGATGAGAAGGGCTATCAGCGGCTGATGGACATGTTTCTGGAAACTTTGAGGACAAGATAAATCAAAGGATTTAACCGATTATGGATTTCACTCTTACCCTTGAACAGAAGATGTTTAAGGCCACAGCCAGAATATTTGCCGAAATGGAGATTGCTCCCCGTATAGACGACATGGAAACAACGCGACGCACTCCCAGGGATTTAATCAAGAAGATGCGGGATCTCAATCTCTATGGCATTCAGTATCCTGAGATATACGGGGGCGTTGGCAGCTCTTTTTTAGAATACTCCATGGTTCTGGAAGAACTGTCCAGGGTTTATTGTTCAATCGGTGGCCACATCTCCGTCAATGCCCTGTGCACTGGAACCATCTATGAATTCGGTACCGAGGCACAAAGACAAGAATTCCTGCCACACTTGATCCGTGGCAAGGCTATTGGCAGCTTTGCCTTTACTGAACCGGATACTGGTTCAGACCCCAGGGCAATTAGAACCACGGCGGTATGTGACGGAAACGAGTGGGTCATTAACGGTAATAAGATATTTATCACCAATTCCACACTACCTGGCTACATGGTGGTCTTTTGCAGAGATGTAGAGATAAGTGGCCAAATCACTTGCATTGTTGTTCCAAAGAATTGCAAGGGTTACTCCATAGGAAAATACTATGACAAATTGGGGATGCATGGGATGGAAGTTGCCGATGTCTTTTTCGACGATGTGCGGGTACCGTTTGAGAACACTATCGGTGGTGAGGAAGCCAGGGGCCGGGGATTTAATATCCTGACCCAAGAAATTGCCGGAGGTAAGCTGGGCATTTCGGCCCAATGTGTTGGTATGGCGCAAGCCGCCCTTGATGAAGCAGTAAGGTACGCCAGGACAAGAACGCAGAGGGGTAAACCGATTAGCAACTTTCAGACAATCCAGTGGATCATCGGCGAGATGGCTGCGGAGGTAGAAGCAGCCCGCTACCTGACCTATGCAACGGCCGATGCGAAATCACAAGACTCCCCTATCCTTGTGGAGTCAGCCCGTACCCGTCTTTTTTCATCTCAGGTAGCCCATAGGGCCGCCAGCAATGCAATGCAGGTTATGGGCGCATATGGTTATACCAGGGAGTTCCATATTGAGCGCATCTTCCGGGACATGAAACTATCGGAACTTTATGAAGGCGTGAACGAAATTCAGCGTATTATATCGGCCACAGCACTACTGCGCTAGCACCATAGTTAAGAAAGGGAATTTGCTACGAAAGACCTATCAATCTCAGACCTCATCCTGGTCAACGCGAATATTATTACCTTAGAGCCTGGGTATCCCCGAGCTTCTCTGGTGGCAGTCCATAATGGTAAGGTGCTACACATCGGGGAAACGAGTGATCTGGAAGAACTCAAAGGCAGTAAATCCAGGGTCATCGACTGCCACGGGAATACGGTTTTACCAGGATTCAACGATGCCCATTGCCACTTCTTAGCCTTCGCTGAAACCCTTACATGCTGCAGTTTCAGCCCAAAGCAAGTACGCTCCATATCTGACATCCAGAAAAATATTCAAAAGTTCGCCCAGGAGTTGCCTCCAGAAACATGGATAAGAGTGAGGGCCTATGATGAATTCTACCTGAGAGAAAAGCGTCATCCCACACGTTGGGATTTGGACAAGGCTACTTCCGTACATCCTGTAAAACTTACCCATAGATCAGGGAATGCCCATGTGCTTAACAGTCTGGCCATGGCCATTGTGGGAATATCGAACGAAACTCCTGAACCGCCAGGTGCGATCATTGATCGAGAACTGAGTACAGGTGAGCCCAATGGAGTACTTTTCGGTATGGGGCCACATCTATCGAAGATCGTACCTTCTATGAATGACGATGATCAAAACCACGGGGTTAAGCAGGCAGGCCAACAGCTTCTCTCTCTCGGAATCACTTCGATCCAGGACGCCTCGTCACAAAACGACATTAACCGCTGGAAGCTGTTTCAGCAGTGGAAAACCAATGGAGATTTAAGGTGCAGAGTAAAGATGATGTTGGGTTTTGAAGCCTTCAAATCTTACAGGCAAAGGGATTTTTTCCACACACTGGGCAGAGATCAGCTTGGTATATGTGGTGTTAAGATTCTTCTCAGCGAGACCACAGGCAGGCTTTATCCGCCTCAATCAGAATTGAATGAAATGGTCTCGGAAATTCACGGATCTGGATTTCAAGTGGCCATCCATGCCATCGAAGAGCCAGCCGTTGAAGCGGCCTGCACTGCCTTTGATTACGCATTGCAAAGATTCCCTGGATCAGATCACAGACATCGTATCGAACACTGTTCTGTATGTCCGCCTCACTTATCCACGAAATTGGCTTCTCTGGGAATCATGGTCGCAACTCAGCCGTCGTTCATATATTACAACGGGGATCGATACCTGAGAACTGTTCCAGGTCGACAATTGGAACATTTGTATCCCATAGCCACCCTTATGAAGAATGGCATCAAAGTCTGTGGAGGTTCGGATTGTCCTGTAGTACCGCCGGATCCGATGTTCGGAATCTATTCAGCGGTCTCTCGAATGTCTGAGACAGGCGAGACTGTTTTACCTGAAGAAAGGATACCTCCTTTGGAGGCAATACGTATGTATACTGAACATGCGGCAAAGGCTAGCTTCGAAGAGACGATTAAAGGAACAATTATAAAAGGAAAACTTGCCGATATGGTGGTCTTGAGTAGCGATCCCACCAAAGTTCCAGCCGAGGAGATAAAGGCAATTAAGGTCGAAATGACCATTCTTAACGGGGATGTGGTATGGGAAAAAATGGGCTAACCGATAACACCCTTCTCTATATAGGAGGATAGTTCGCTCTCCGTCATTCCTAGCAGCTCCATGTAAACGTACCGGTTATCCTCTCCCAACAACGGTGCAGCTTTCCAGTCAGCGGTCACGCTGTCGCTGAACTTGATAGGGGATGCATCGGAGGTGACCATCCCGAGGGCAGGATGTTCTAATTTCATGAAGTAATCCCTTGCCCTCAGTTGAGGATCCTTCGCTATGTCTTCAGCATTCTGAACCACACCAGCGGGGACACCCGTCTCCTGGAGGAGAGATACAAGCTCTTCAGAGGTGTATCTACCCGTCCATTGTCCAAGTAACTCATCCAACTCATCTGCATATGCCTTCCGTTTTGACAGGGAAGAGAACTTTTCATCTGTTGACCAAGAAGGGTGACCCATAACATTGCTTAGAGCTTGCCATTCCGCCTCATTGAAAACTGCGATAACACACCACCTGTCCATTCCCAAACATCTATAACATCCATATGGAGCAGCCGGTATATGATCCGCATCATTACCCTTGGGCAAAATCTCATTATTGTTCAAATATGCATCTAAAATCGCAGGCCCCATCAATGTGCACATAGCCTCATATTCCGAAATGTCTACATATTGACCTTTGCCTGTTCTGTCCCGATATTCTAAAGCTGCCAAAACAGCAAGTGCGGCATAGAGACCGGCAATTACGTCTGAATATGAATAACCCAGACCCATAGGGGGATTCTGACTGAAAGAAGTGAGGTAAGTGAGGCCTGAAAGGGCTTGAATGGTAGGCCCATAGGCTACGAAATCTCTCCATGGACCAGTCTGCCCCATTGCCGATATACTTACCATAATGAGATCACGCTTCACCTCTTTTAGGTTCTCATACTCCAGTCCCCAGTTCGACATTACTCGTGGGGAAAAATTTTCAATAACCACGTCGCTCTTCGCCGTTAACTTTAAAGCGATTTCTCTTGCTTCAGGATAGCTCATGTCGAGGGTGATGCCCCGCTTATTGCGGTTCCAGGTATTGAAATAACCTGTTAGGTCAGATTCAGCGCCCCGGGCAGTCTTTGAACATTGAACCTTAATGACTTCTGCGCCAAAATCGGCAAGGATCCTTGTGGCGTAAGGACCTGCCAACATCCAGGTGAAATCTAAAACTCTCAATCCGTTGAGGACACCCTTATTCATCGAATACTCCGTCAAATGACATGAGTGCAACCTTTGTTCTCGAGCACACTACAAATCGCCATCATGTGTCATGCCGGCTGCTTGTTTCTTGTTGCTTGTTATACGCAAGAACTCTCTCAAACCCCATGAAAGGCGCCAGAAAAATAGGCCAATGGTCACAAGTAAGTGATGCAAAACTGTAGTTCATAAGAAGCAATAAGAAATTAGCGGCCGACAACGACAACGAAAAAAGGTTACACTCAAATGACATGCATAGAAGAGAGTCTCTGCAGTTCTTCATCGGATAGACCTAGCTCGTTCCGATAGACTGAAATATTGTCTTCACCGATAAGAGGGGCTCGCTTCCGCCTGTTCAAAAAACCGCTGCTGAATTTATATGGGGAACCAGGACATTTGATGGATGTGCCAATCTGGGGATAATCCATGTCAACAAAAAAATTACGGGCTTTCAGATGGGGGCTCTCCAATACCTCCCTGGGAGACTGAACCGGGGCCCATGGAAAGCGCATAAGCTGCCCCAACTTAAAAAGCTCGTCAGTAGTGTGGGTTTTAGTCCAGCGTTCTAAGACCTCGATGATATGATCGGCGTGTCTGAGACGATACTCTTCATCTCTCCAGCTCTCTTCCACTAAATCCTCCGCCATATCCTCACTGTCCATCAATTCAATTAGGGTCTCCCACTGTTGGAAAAGAGTCAAAAGGAGATAACCATCTTTGCACGGTGAAATGCAGAAGGAACTATCCCAATGCAGGCTACCCTGTCTTTCAGGTATTACCCGATCGTAAAAATAACGGACCATGACATGGTCTAACGTAGAAGCCACCGCTTCTTGCATTGAGATATCGATATGTTCTCCCTTTCCACTTTGGGTTCTCTTCCGAAGGGCCAGCAGAATAGCAATAGCACCAAAGAGAGAAGCTGTATAATGGGATTGCTCTCCAAAGGGTTTAAGAGGGGGTGTCGATGAAGAACCTGAGACACACAACGAACCCCCAAAGGCAGATGCCACCAGGTCACAAGACTTATATTTGCTTCGGGGACCATCCTTTCCAAATCCTGTCACTGATAACAAGATAAGCCTGGGGTTTACCTCACTCAATGCCTCGAAACCTAAACCGAGATCCTTCAGGTATCCTGGAGGGAAGGTCTCCACAACGATGTCCGTCTTATTGACCAATTTCAGAAATATCTCCCTGCCTAAACCCTTTTCCAGGTCAAGGGTAATGCCCCGCTTATTGGCATTGTTGTACTGAAAAAACAGGCTTTTTTCGGGATGTGGCGAATTCTTCCAGAATGGGCCTATGTCTCGGGACGGATCACCGCCGGGTCTTTCCACCTTAATGACAGATGCCCCCATATCTGCCAAAAGTTTAGGGCAAAAACTGGCCTTCTCGTCTGCCAGATCCAGTACCTTTATCCCCGTCAGGAGAACATCTTTATTTTCTTTGACTTCCATGATTTAAGAAATGTGAAACCACCCTGTAAAAGGCGTTTGGGTTCTCCTGTACTGGCATGTGCGTTGCTTCAGGTATTTCTCTCCATTCCGCCTTGGGGATTAGCCTGCACATCTCTTCGGCATCCTCCTGAGACAAAAAAGGGCTCTCTTTCCCGCGAACCACCAAGGTAGGACAGGGTATATTTTTCAGGAAGGGCCAAATATCCTCAATGAAGTAGCCAGACTGTTCAGATTGCTGAATCATTCTGATATCGTCCCTTGGGACAAACATTCCATCTGCCGTCTGCCTGAAACCATGACCCGCCATTTGGTGACATATTTCCCAGGAAAGGTACGGATATATAGCCTGGACTGCTCGTACTACCTCATTCAGAGAGTTGGCTTGAAGAGGGAGGTTGTCAAGGAGATGCTTTAATGCTTCAGAAGCAGGTGGGCTGTTACCAGGACGGGCCTCAACGAGGATAAGTCTCTCTACGTTCTGAGAAATGCAGGCAGTATAAAATAAGGCGTTTCGGCCACCCATTGAGTGGCCAATCAAAATCAGTTTTGTTAAGTTCAGAGCCTCTACAAAACGGGCAATATCTACAATATGGTCGTCTAAGGTATAGGCGGCCTCCCTTGACCACTCACTCTCCCCATGTCCTCGTTGATCTAAAGCTATAACGTGAAAACGATATCTAGAGTTTAAGGCAAAATCATCCCACGCATGGGCATGGGACAGAAAACCATGAAGCAGCAACATTGGTTGATGCCCATAATTCCCCCAATCAAGATAATGCAGGCAGAGCCCATTAATATCCAGGTATCTGTCTTCTGGCTTAGCAGCCCCCATTTTTGTGTCAATCAGACGATGCCAATGGTTTGGGCTCCTGAACCTCCATATCCTTATCACAACATACCGGGCTGCCTTCACCGGCTTTCGTACAGAGTATTTCAGTACTACACTCCTGGCACTTATATCTTTTTCCAAGCTGACTCATTGTTTGTCACCTCCAAAATGCACCTGTTACTTCTTCAGCTCCATTGGCTGACCACAGCAGCAAAGCTTCCCTTTGCCACCACGGGTTACAATAAACTCTGAACCACACTTTTTACACACATACCTTTTTCCAACTTCATTTGCCATTTTGAATCATCTCTCCTTCAATCTTTTATTAGTTCATACTGAAAAATTCCCTTTTCCGCTCTCTGGTTCAGGTTTTTTGACCCATCTATGACTCGCTTCAGGCATTTTCGGGAACTCGCCCTTCCTGCCTGTGCGTAGCACGCAGACAGGCGGGCTCAAACAGCCTGAAAATCGTGAATCGAAAGTCGGGAGTCGTAAATAGAATAAAACCCATTCACGATTCACGATTCACGACTTACGGTTTTGACGATGTTCGCTCCAAAGGAAATTTTTCATTTTTCAGGGTGAACTTATTAATTTTCTCATCTTTCGCATAAATCAAGGCTGTCCAAACTCCTCACATAGCACTCTCTTGAGAACCTTACCCATGGGGTTGCGAGGCAAGGCATCAACAAAAACAACCGAAGTGGGCCGCTTAAACGTGGCCAACTTCGATCGACAGTACTCCATAATCTCTTCTCCAGTGGCATCTTCCCCTTTTCTCAGCACAACGATAGCTCGGGGTTGTTGTCCCCATTCCGGATCAGGAACACCGATTACCGCTGCATCCTCAATCTTAGGATAAGAGTGAAGCACATTCTCAACCTCTTCCGGTGAGATATTCTCTCCCCCTCGGATGATCATATCGTCCCCACGACCAGCAAGGTAGATATAACCATCCTCATCCACCCAACCCATGTCACCGGTATGCAGCCAGCCGTCAACAGTCATTAACCGTGATGCCTTTTCCTCATCTCCCCAGTAACCTGTTGTCATTCGCGGGCCTCTTACAACAATCTCACCAACTTCCAATGGCGGCAATGGATTTCCCTCTTCATCAATAATTCTTACCTCCACATCCGGTAATGGCCTGCCAATAGATGAAGTAAGCCTCTTTAACTTTTTCTCACGTTCTTCTTCAGTCCCTTCGATAATATGGTCCTCAGGACCTAACATCGTGATCGTAGAAGCGGTCTCTGTCTGGCCAAAGGCATTGATAAATCTCACCCATGGCATCAACTCGATTGCCTTTTTTATGACCTCAAAAGGCATGGGAGCGGCACCATAAGTGATTACCTGAAGGCTCGTCAGGTCGTATTTTGTAAAGTCCGGATCATCAATGACCCTTTTAAGCATGGTAGGGACCAACATTGCCCGTGTTGCCTGTTCCCGCTGAACGGTCTCCAGCCACTCCTTCACCTCAAACTGACTCATCAATACAAGGGTTCGGCCACCATACACCGCGGCCAACATTGCCTGTATGCCAGCCACATGATACAGAGGAACCGTGAGCAAGTTCTTCTCCTCTATCTCCGGGCTGGCAGGCTCCACATTATCGAGAACGTACACGACAAAGGCACTGTGTCTCAATGGCACACCCTTAGGACGTCCGGTAGTGCCTGCCGTATACATCAAAATCGTAATGTCCTCATCGTCTATTTCGCAGATACACTCCTCCGAAGATGAGGAATTGATTATGTCCTCGTAATAAAGCATCCCTTCACTGCTGCTGTCCATGGAAATGCACTGCTTCACACTGGGCAATTGAGGTAATATAGTATTTACCAAATCTATATATCTGTTTCCCATCAATAGTACTTTAGCCTCGGCATTGGCAATCATATAACTCAATTCATCCGCTTTCGCTCTGAAATTCAAAGGAACAAGAATAGCACCCAACTTAGCCAGGGCAAAATAGGATTCGATATACTGATTACAATTTACCTGGATAATCCCCACCCGATCGCCTTTTCCCACACCCAGCTCAGCCAGGCCATTAGCCAATCTGTTAATTCTATCATTTGTCCGGGCATATGTCCACCTTTTCTCTCCAAACACCATACAGTCCCGCTCAGGACAAATAGCATGGGCTATACTCAGAAAATCAATCGTGTTCATCTTCCCCCTCCTTCAAAATGACAACTTCAAAACGGTTCACGGTTGACCGTTCACTGTTGAACCCTGAATCCTGAACTGTGAACTCTGAACTGAACTATGCTACGGGTCTGACCCCGAATCCTGATGCAAGTCTTCTTTCCAGATCAACGCCTTCTTCAAGGGTGAGATCCAATCCCCTAAGCACTGCCTGTTTCGCAGCCCTGACAGCATTTGGATCATAGGATGCGATCTGTCTCGCCATCGCCTCGGCGGTCTGCAGAAGCTCATCCCTCGTTATAACCTGATTGACAAGGCCAACAGCATAAGCCTCACTACCAGTGATCCACCGGTTTGTCAGTAACATCTCTAAAGCTTTCCCTTGCCCAACAACCCTTGGCAATGTCTGCGTTCCGCCAGCAGCAGGTATAATGCCCAATCCCACTTCAGGCAAACCAAACCGGGTATCATCCGAGGCTATTCTTATATCGCAAAACAAGGCCATTTCAATGCCTGAACCCAACACATATCCATGAACCGCAGCAATGAGGGGTTGAGGGATATCCAAAAAAAGCCCCCAAACATCCCGCTCCCAGCGTACCTGTCTCGCCTGAATGGAGGAAAGGTGCTGTGAGAAATTCGCTCAAATCTGCCCCTGCACAGAATGCCTTTTCTCCTGTCCCTTTGAGTATGGCAACCCTAACCTCACTATCATCTCTAATACCGCCCAGCACTTGATACAGGTCATCTCTCATCTGAATATTATAGGCATTTAGAAACTGAGGACGATTGAGAGTGACGTAGGCTATAGTGTCCCTCTTTTCATAAATAACAGTCGGAAAGCCGCTCATATGACCCCCCCCAAAAAAAAAGACAACACCTTATCTTCCTTCAAACCGAGGGGTTTTCTTCTCTCGAAAAGCCGTGACACCCTCGGTCCGATCACTGGTTGTCTGTAATAAAAAATAGAGATCACCCTCCAGATGCAGTCCCTGTTCCAGAGTCAGATCCATCCCTTTGTATATCGCTTCTTTAGCGTACCTTAAAGCGATAGGCCCCCTGGAGGCCATCTCTTGAGCTATATTCATTGCTACTTCCATGAGTTCATTAGCCCTGACAACCCTGTTCAGCAGACCAATCCGATAGGCCTCCAGAACATCTATAGCCTCTCCGGTGAGAATCATTTCCATGGCTTTACCCCTTCCCACCAGGCGTGATAACCGTTGAGTTCCCCCGTCCCAGGGGATTAGACCTTTTGTAATATGAGGCAGCCCAAAACTAGCTGTCTCTACGGCGATTCTTATGTCACATGCTAATATCAATTCTAAACCTTGGCATACAGCATCCCCGTTAATAGCCGCAATAACTGGTCGATCGAGTCTGGCAATCGGTTCGGCGAGAGGCCACAGTTTTTTGCAAGGCCCTTCGTCCATCCTCGAAACTGCTCTCAGAAAATCTGTGCCCATAGAAAAGGCATTCTCTCCAGCACCGGTAAGGATAATTACCCGTGTCTCTGAATCCGAGGTAATATCGGTACAAAGATCAGAAAGATCATCGGAAAGTCGAGCTATTTTTGCTGGGTCGTTCTCAACGTCAACTATAGTGATAACGACGATATGTTCTTTCTTTTGAAGGGTAAGGGTCTCATAAGACATAAAATACCTCCTCGGTATCTCAATATTTCAATCCTCTAACCTCTTTATTACCGATTGATAACCATCTACCATGCGACGGATTACCTCTTCCGCTGTAAGAATCTCGTTTATATTTCCAGCAATAGAACCACAGGCTGCTGAGCCATATTCGATATTACCATTAATGAGAGCCGCCGGCACACGGCGCCATCCTCCAAGATCATCGCCCGAACGTTCGTAGTCTCGGATCTCCTCAAAGGTAGCACCCTTGATTTCCAACTCCGTATGACGAGCAGTGTAGGCATTTTTGAGACATCTCGATATGCCGGTCCGACGGCCAAATGCGACAGCGCTGGTATCATCTGCTTCTATCAAAGCCTGCTTCATATTGGGATGAGCGCCACATTCGTAAGTCGCCAGGAAACGAGTCCCCATATATACCCCCTCTGCTCCAAATGCCAGAGCCGCAACAAGGCCTCGAGCATCGGCAATTCCACCCGCGGCAATCACGGGGATTCTAACAGTATCTACAACTTGAGGAACCAAGACAAAGGTTGGTATTTCATCTGGACCAATATGTCCCCCTGCCTCGTAACCAATGCAAACAATCGCATCTACCCCCGCCGCCTCAGCCTTTCGAGCGTGCTCTGCTGAAGTGACAATATGGATGACCTTGACTCCGGCATCATGAAACCTCGTGGTGAGTACTTCAGGTGAGCCCATGGAGACATTGGCTATCGGTATTCCTTCGTCCAGGGCCGCAGCAACACGGCGCTCGTTAACTATCTTCTGTTTTCCCCAGCCAATGGGAAAATTAACGGCAAACGGTTTGCCGGTAAGGGCTTTCACCTTACGAATCTGCTCCCTCAAGCGCTTTTCCACTGCATCTATGTCCCTGTCTTCATCTTGATTTCTTGCCCCGGCCGCGGGGCCAAGGGTACCCAATCCCCCGGCATTGGAAACCGCTGCTACCAACTCAGCACACGCAATCCAACCCATCGGTGCCTGTATTATTGGATAGTCAATACCGAATAACTCACAAAGCCTTGTTTTCTTCATCTCTGTCTCCTTGCTCCTTTTTATTATTGCAAACCACTATTGTGTAACCGGCCAAGGATGAACTGTCAATGAAATTTCACTCTAAGGAATATGAAAAGGTCAAGGTTAATTATGGACCCACCATTGTCCTTGGCAGCCACAGGGCAATCTCAGGCCAGATGATAATTGCAGTAACGCCCAAAGCCAGAAGAACGACAAAGGGAGCAGCCCCCCAAATAATATCTCCCAGGTTTACTTCAGGTGGACAAACACTTTTAACCACGAAGAGATTAAGCCCTACGGGTGGAGTGATGTTAGCCATTTCCATGTTTATAGTTGCTAATATTCCAAACCAAATGGGATCAAACCCGAGCTTTTCTACTGTGGGGTAGAGCACAGGAATAGTAAGCACCAAAATTGAAGCAGGATCCAAGAAGCAACCTAATATGAGGTATAAGACCATTATCAATAAAATGAATAAAATGGGGGTTGTGCCGGCATTAACCATCAACTCAGATAGTTCAAAGGGTATACGCAAATAGGATAACAAGTAGCCAAAGGTCATCGCGCCGAATATGATGAAGAATATGAAGCAGGTGACCCGGACGGTACGTATCGCCACTTCTTTGAACAAGTGCCAGCTAATTCTCCTCTTTAGAGCAATAATCAAGGCAACAAAGGCTCCTATTGCTGCTGATTCGTTAATAGTACCAATCCCGGCATAGATTGAGCCAAATACTATTGTTATCACCGATGAGATTGCCCATATCGGGCGCAATGAAGTCCATCTTTCTCTCCAAGAAACCGCGGGAAGAGAAGGAGCTTCCTGAGGTCTTAATTTGGCATATATCAGGATATACAGAGAAAAAAGACCAATCATCATAGCCCCAGGTATGATTCCGGCGATAAACATGCGACCTATGGATTGTTCGGTGACGAGGGCATACAATATCATAATACCACTGGGAGGAATAAGAATACTTAGAGTACCTCCGGCAGCTACTGTGCCGGTAGTTAGTCTGTGACTATAGCCTCGCCGTAAAAGTTCAGGTATGGTTACTAAACCCATAGCCGCAGCCCCGCCACTGCTGGTGCCACAGGCAGCCCCAAATACGCCGGAGGCAAACGTAGTGCTTATCCCCAAACTGCCGGGCAGCCTGTTGAGCCATTTTTGAGCCGCGCTAAAGATGTCATTGGCAGCCCCACTTACAGCAATCAGCTCTGCCATAAGAACAAACAAAGGTAAGCAGATAAATGCAGAATTTGTCGCGTATTCCACCATAAGTATATTCATTTGACCTAATCCTTGTGGTCCGATGAAAATGAGAATTCCGACAAGGCTGGCAAGTCCAAGACTAAAAGCTACTGGAAGACCAATGGCAAGCAGAACAAACAGACCCAGAAAAAGGGTTAGTGCTGAAATATGCCATTCCACAATATACCTCCTATCTTTTCACAATGAGGAAAAACTGAACAGTACCCTGTAGTAGCAGAAGAAAACTCCCTATAGGCATAATTACATAAATAGGGAAAAGCGGGATTGGCAGCAAGGTCATTGATCTCACTCCAAACTTAAAGTTAAACCAGGCTAACTCAGTGCTTTTCCACACCAATGCAGCGAAGAAGATTATCCCTAAAAGGGAGCTTATGATATTAACAATCCGCCGTTTGCCAGGGGAAAGTCGCCCAACCAAGAAATCTACTTTTATGTGTCCTCCCACTTCTAAGGTATAAGCAGCAGCCAGAAAGGTAGCGATGAGCATCAAATACTGGCTTATCTCGAGTGTCCATATAGTTGGGGCATTGAAAACGTACCTTACTATCGCCTCATAAACGGTGATGAGCATAATAGTGATGAAGAAAAGACTAGCAATAATAGACGTCACCTTATTGAGGTGGCTCAGCGCGCCCTGAGCTTTAGTGGCCCAATAAGTCATATCCGAACCCTCCCGTGATAAAATATGCATAGAGTCTTATCCTTAGCAAATTATCAACCCATGTTGGCCGAGCTGAGCCTTCGGCCCAGCTCGGCATTAGCCACCGCCCTTATTTGATTCCGCCGCCGTGCTTTATCAATATATCGACTATCTCCTTGGCCTCAGGGCTGGACTTGGCGTATTCCTCCCACAGCGGTTTTGCTCCTGCCTTCCACAGTTCTAACTCTGATGGGGTGGGAACGTATACCTTTATCCCTAATTTAGGCCATTCGGTTTGGGCGGCTTCAGTATATTTTAGGAACTCTCCAGATAGCCAGACAAGATATTCCGGGATAAGACCAGTAATAGCTTTCTGATCAGCTTTAGAGATTCGATTCCACTTATCTTTATTTACTGCTACGAGAACACCATTCATCCCCATAGCTAAGTCAGTAACATAAGGAGCAATTTCATTTAGTCTAAGACCTTTTACCGAGGCTTTGCTAATTATGGTGGCATCAGCAATACCTCGCTGTAAGACTGAATAAAGCTCAGAGGCAGGACCACTGACTACGGCAGCCCCCCAGTTGACTGCTAACTTATCACTTAACCCTCCGGGAGTCCTTACCTTCATGCCCTTCAGATGAGCGGGGGTGCGAATTTCTTTTCGGGCAACCAGGCAATAAACACCACCAGGAATAACAAAACCATAGAGTACGTGAACGTTATAGCCCCGCAGGGCTTTCTCAAGGATGGGCTGAGTCTCCAGAGTCGCTTTAGCTGCACCTTCCTTTGTTAGGGGTGAAGACCAGGGTAAGGCTGTATAGTTGAACAGAGGCACCATGCCCGTAAAATAGGTCATCACTCCAAAAGTCATGTCAATGCTACCACCATGGGCAGCAGCGAGCTCCTCCTTTGCCGGACACAATGATGACGAGGGATAAACCTCAATCTTGACTCGTCCCCCAGTAGCTGTAGCCACACGCCTGGCAAATTCCGTTGGCAAACGGATGTAAGGGTGACTAGCTGGGGCATAGACAGACTGTTTCAAGACTATAGTTTCCGCAACAGTGGGTGGCGCTGCTTTTGCAAAACCCACAGTAACTACACTCACTACCAGCACCACCATTAGTGACGATAATATCAATCTATTTTTCATTGGTTTACCTCCCTAAGATATTTAAGTTTTATTTAAAACTACCCGTCTTCTTCATCTGCATTATACCTCCATATAGCACCACCCCCTCTACTAAATTCCGAATACGCCCTCATTGAGAAGTTCAACAAACTCCTCATCGGACATATTTACTCCAAGGCACCGCTTTGTATAAGCTCAACAAATTCTTCATCAGACATACCAAGGATCTGCCGGCATATGTATTCGTTGTGTTCCCCGAGGCAGGGGGCGCTCATCCTCACCTCACAAGAAGTCTTTGAGAATCGAAAAGGTGGATTATCAAAAGGCACTGCCCCAATCTCGGTGTGTTTGAGTAATTTGAAGTGCCCCTGGTGCTGGAATTGGGGATCACGGTGGAGGTCTTCAGCGGTAGCTACAATTCCAGATGATACTCCAGCCTGCTGCATCAGAGACATTACATCTTCCGCAGTATGCTCCATTGTCCAGCTCTGAACCAGCTTGTCCAGCTCATCCTCATTTCTCTTCCTTTCTAACAAAGAAGAAAACCTGCTTTGTTTCGTCCACGGTGGAATGCCAATAACCCGGCAAAAAGCGCCCCACTCTTCATCACCATATACGGCA
>Ga0210056_1000665_pt1 | contig 29155 bp, 30 predicted proteins | sample CryGeyCG2014_080_2_FD_183965 | JGI IMG/M metagenome (GOLD analysis project Ga0210056, IMG submission 183965) | Groundwater microbial communities from aquifer - Crystal Geyser CG07_land_8/20/14_0.80 (SPAdes) (version 2) | ecosystem: Environmental > Aquatic > Deep subsurface > Groundwater | place...
GATGCCCTTAATGGAGCTATGGCTATTCCTAACTTGATTGGCTTACTATTCTTAAGTGGTGTATTGGCTAAAGAAGTAAAAGAATACTTCTCCCATACAGAACTTTTAGGATAAAAACTTAGTAGGGGCGTATTGCAATACGCCCCTACTTATATTTGAGTAGTGGGGCGTATAGCCATACGCCCCTACACATATTCTTTCTTCTAAGGAGGAAAATAAGAATAATGATAATTAGTATTCCTAAAGAAATTAAAAACAATGAAAACAGAGTAGCCATTACCCCTGCTGGAGTAAAAGCTTTCAATCAGGCTGGACATCAAGTACTGGTCCAAAAATCAGCTGGTTTAGGTAGTGGAATTGAAGATAATGAATACATTAATGCAGGTGCTAGTATACTCGAAACAGCAAAAGAAGTGTTTAATCCAGCGGAAATGATTATGAAAGTAAAAGAACCTTTGACTTCTGAATATGATCTTTTAAGGCCTGGGCAGATTCTCTTTACTTACTTCCACTTTGCCTCTTCTTTAGAATTGACTCAAGCTATGATGAAGAGAAAAGTTATCTGTATTGCCTACGAAACAGTTCAAACTGAGGATGGCTATCTACCCCTTTTAGCGCCGATGAGTGAAGTAGCTGGTAAGATGGCCGGTCATATTGCTGCTTATTACTTAGCTCTTCCCTATGGTGGTAGAGGCGTACTAATGGGTGGTGTCCCTGGAGTTGCACCCGCAAAAGTAGTAGTGGTTGGTGGAGGTACTGTGGGTACTAATGCTGCCAAGGTAGCTGCTGGCATAGGAGCAAATGTTACTTTATTAGATATTAGCATAAATAGATTAAAATATTTAGCGGATGTATTACCAAAAAATATAACTTTATTAATTTCTAATCAGCATAATATAGAAGAAGAAATAAAAGATGCAGATGCAGTAATTGGAGCGGTATTAATCCCGGGGGCAAAAGCTCCAAAATTAATAACTGAAGAGATGATAAAGAAGATGAAGCCAAATTCAGTTATAGTAGATGTGGCTATCGACCAAGGAGGATGTATAGAAACAAGCAGGCCAACTTCTCATAGTGATCCGGTATTTAAATTACATAATGTATTACACTATTGCGTTACTAATATGCCTGGAGCGTTTGCCAGAACTTCTACTTTCGCTCTAACTAATGCTACCCTTCCTTATGGTTTAGAAATTGCTAATAAGGGTTATAAAAAAGCAATAAAGGAAAACAAAGCTTTGGCAAAAGGATTAAATGTTATTGATGGTAAAATTACTTACCAACCAGTAGCTAAAGCCTTTAAATTAAAATACTATCCCGTAGAAGAAGTAAATGGATAATTTACCAATTAGCCAATTTACCAATTAGCCAATTTAAAAAGGGGACGGTTCTATTTTTTTAGAACTGTCCCCTTTTTATTGAGGTTTTTTTAAATTTATATTTCTATATTACCTTAATACATTCCACCTGGAGGCATTCCACCTGGAGGCATTCCACCTTCTTTCTTTTCCTCAGGTTTATCAGTAATTAAACATTCAGTGGTTAGGATCATCCCTCCTATACTGGCAGCATTTTGTAAAGCTGATCTGGTAACCTTAGCTGGGTCAACAATTCCTGCTTTTATCATATCCACAAACTCTCCAACAGTTACGTCAAAGCCGATGCCTTTTTCTTTGCTCTTTAATTTCTCTACAATAACAGAACCTTCATATCCACCATTGTCAGCAATCTGTTTGGTGGGGGTTATCAATGCTTTTATAATAATTTCTACTCCAATCTGTTGGTCACCTTCATACTTTAACTTCTGTAAGGCAGGAATAATATTTAATAAAACAGTTCCACCACCGGCCACAATTCCTTCTTCTACTGCAGCTTTAGTAGCTGATAGAGCATCTTCGACTCGATGTTTCTTCTCCTTAAGTTCAGTTTCTGTAGCTGCTCCTACTTTAATGACTGCTACTCCGCCTACTAATTTCCCTAATCTTTCCTGTAATTTTTCTCGGTCATAATCAGAGGTAGTTTCTTCTATTTGAGTACGAATTTGAGCTTCTCGTTTTTTAATTTCTTTGGTGTCCCCTTTCCCTCCGATTATTATGCTCTCTTCTTTATTTATTTTCACTTGATGAGCAGTCCCTAACATTTTTAGTTCCGTGTTTTCTAATTTAAGGCCTAGTTCTTCAGAAATTAATTGTCCACCGGTAACTACAGCAATATCGGCTAACATCTCTTTTCTTCTATCTCCAAATCCGGGGGCCTTTACAGCAACACAATTTAAGGTGCCTCGAATTTTATTTACTATTAAAGTAGCTAAAGATTCACCTTCAATATCCTCAGCGATAATAAGTAAAGGCTTACTAGTCTGAGCAATTTTCTCTAAAATAGGTAATATTCCTTTCATATTGCTTATTTTAGAATCAGTAATTAAGATATAAGGGTCATCAAGAACAGCTTCCATTCTCTCAGCATCAGTTACCATATAGGCAGAAATATATCCCTTATCAAATTGCATTCCTTCTACTACCTCCAAGATAGTTCCTAAAGTTTTAGATTCTTCTACAGTTATTACTCCATCTTTACCTACCTTTTCCATAGCATCTGCAATCAAATTTCCTATTTCTCTATCAGCAGATGATATTGAAGCTACATTAGCTATAGATTCTTTATCACTAACTTCTTTACTTAATTTTTTAATCTCTTGGACCGCTATTTCTACTGTTTTATCTATTCCTCTTTTAATCATAATAGGATTTGCCCCTGCCGCTACATTTCGTAGGCCTTCATGAATAATTGCTTTGGCTAAAACTGTAGCAGTAGTTGTTCCATCTCCAGCAATATCGTTAGTTTTAGTAGCCACTTCCTTAACAAATTGTGCCCCCATATTTTCAAAGGGATCCTCAACGTCAATCTCTCGAGCAATAGTAACCCCGTCATTAGTAATAGTAGGGGAACCATATTTTTTATCTAAAACTACATTTCTTCCTTTAGGACCTAAAGTAATCCTAACCGCATCAGCTAAAGTATTTGCTCCTTTTTCTAAAGCTCTTCTCGCCTCTTCATCAAATAAAAATTGTTTTGCCATTTATTTATCCTCCATTTATATCAAATTTATTACATTTATCACTTAAAAATTCAAAAATATTTTTTAATATTTTTAAATAAAAATATTATATTTTATTTTTCCACAATAGCTAAAATATCTTTTTCGCTTAAAAGGAGATAATCTTCATCATCATCATCTTTTATATCTGTTCCTGAATATTTTGCGTATACTACATTGTCCCCCTTTTTAACGGTCATAGGAACTAATTTTCCTTCTTTATTAGTGCTGCCAGGTCCTACTGATAATACTTCTCCAACTTGGGGTTTTTCTTTAGAAATGGTATCCGGAAGAACAATCCCCCCTTTGGTCTTCTCTTCTTCAACCATAGGCTTTATTAATACCCGGTCTCCTAGTGGTTTTAATCCTTTGATTTTCATTTTCCATAACCTCCTTTAATATTTTTAAAATCAATTAGCACTCTCATAGTAAGAGTGCTAAAGACATCCTATTTATATTATATAAACTTCTTTAGAAAATCAAACTTCATTATTAGCTATATTCAGCCATTTTATGCAATTTAACCTAATTTTAAGTTATTTTACGCTTATTTCCTTCCATTTATTAATTTTTTCTCACACTAATGTCAACCGAGAAACTACATCTAAATCTAAAGATGATTTTTTATTTTCCTTTAACTTATAGTATCCGGCAGAAGCTACCATAGCCGCATTATCAGTGCAAAGAGAAATTGAAGGATAAAAAACCCTTATATTTAATAAACTTGCTTTTTCTTTAATTTTTTTTCTTAGAGAATTATTGGCCGCAACTCCACCAGCTAATACAATCTGTTTAGTTTTAAATTCTAAGGCTGCTCTTAGTGTCTTTTCTACTAAAACATCAACTACTGCTTGCTGAAAAGATGATAAAATATCTTTAACTGGGATAATTTTATTCTTCTCTTTTAGTTCTTTTATATAGTAAATTACTGCGGTTTTAAGACCACTAAAGCTAAAATCATAACTTCCGTCATTTAAAAGAGGGCGAGGAAATTTAATTAAAGAAGAATTTCCTTCTTTAGCTAATTGCTCAATAATTGGTCCACCGGGGTAATCTAAGTCTAAAACCTTGGCTATTTTATCAAAAACCTCTCCTGCAGCATCGTCTTTGGTCTGACCTAATAATTTATATTTTCTAAAATCTTTTATATAGACCAAAGAGGTATGTCCACCAGAAACGATTAAACAAATAAGAGGTGTCTTTATTCCTTTATGTTCTAAAAAATTAGCATAAATATGAGCCTCAAGATGGTTTACTCCGATAAGAGGTATATTTTGAGCATAGGCTATAGCTTTAGCTACAGATAATCCCACCAAAAGTGATCCTACCAACCCTGGGCCATAAGTCACTGCTATCCCTGATAAATCGGATAATTTTTTCCCTGATTCGCTCAAAGCTTTATCTATTACTGGAATAATGCATTCCATATGTTGGCGAGAAGCTATTTCGGGGACCACTCCCCCATATTTTTGGTGAACCTTAATTTGAGAAGCTACAATATTCGAAATAATTTTCTTTCCATCCTCTACCATAGCAACTGCAGTTTCATCACAAGAGGTTTCGACTCCCATTATTAAATCCGTCATATTATTTTTTCTCTTTCAATAAAACTTAAAACCTAAATGGTGTATAGCTCTTAGCGTATTGAGAATACAGTAATTAGTAATGTGTAACAAGTAATAAGTAATAAGTAAAGATAAAATATAGTAAAGGAGCAAAAACCGAAAAACCATAATTCAAAATTCAAAACCTTTTCGTAAAATATAAATTATTTGGAGTAGGGGGCGCGGATTTATCCGTCCCGCGCCTGCCTGTGCGCCTGCCTGTACGCCTGCCTGTGCGTGTTCGTTCGCACGCAGACAGGAATCAAACTCCTACCTATTATTCATTACGGGCAGACACAAGGTCTGCCCCTACATATTATACATTACTTCTGACTTCTTTACTATATACTACATACCATATACAATATACTGATTCTTTTAATATAATTTCTTTTCCATAACTAAAGCATCTTCTCTTTCTTCTCGATAATAATTTTTCCATATTCTTTTTGTTCTATAACCATATTTTTTATACATATTCTGGGCCATATAATTTGATTTTCTTACTTCCAAAGATATTTTTTCAATTTTATAAGTAGTTCCTATTTTCTCGACAAACTTTAAAAGCTTTCCTCCATATCCCTCTCTACGAAATTTTTCGGTAATAGCAATATTAGTAATATGAAAACTGGTTTCCTTATGCCAAAGGCCAAGATAACCAATAATTTCTTTATCTTTCTCTAATATAAAATATCTAGCATATTTATTGCGAGTTAGTTCATCACAAAACATATCATAAGTCCAGGGAATGGGAAAAGATTGTTTCTCAATATCCAATACCTTTGGTAAATCATCTGTCTCCATAGGTCTAATAATTACCCCGGTAAAACCGTGATTATTCATCATTTATCACTTTTTTTCTCCCAATTAATTTCAGCTTCAGATTTCCTCAGGTAGAAAGGAGAAAGAGTAAAAATATCGTCTCCTTTTCCCTTTTTGAGTTTTTCTAAACCCAAGAAAGCAATATTTACTCCTTTAGACAAAAGGACTTGAGGATTAATAAACAATGCATCTTTACCCATTTTTTCTTTAATAATATCCTGATATTTTTTTATACTCTCACTCAAAAATATTACCTTCTCCTTTAAAAGAGAGACTCTAACTACTAGATTATAAATATCTTCGCATTTATAATCCAGCACTTTACTCAGTTTATTACCTCCCCGAAATACCACATCATATATTTCATCTCTCTTAGCCTCTAAAATGGGACATATTAAGTAGGGTATCTCTTTTAGAGAAAAGGCCAGGGCATCTAAGGTGGGAATTCCTAATAAAGGCAGAGAACAGGCATAAGACAAACCTTTAGCTACTCCTAATCCGACACGAAGCCCAGTAAAAGAACCCGGGCCTAAAGAGACAGCAATACCGTCAATATCCGGTAAGGTTAAATTAATCCTTTCCAACATATCTTTTATAGTAGGTATTAAAATGGAGGAGTGTTTCTTCTTAGAATTATTAAGGGTATATTCGATAAGAACAGAATCTTCTTCTATTAAACCCAAACTACAAAATCTAGTGGAGGTATCTATTCCTAAAATTTTCAATCCTTATTAAATCCTCCCAAAATAGATTAAATTTATTCCCTTGAGGAATAAAAGATATTTTTCTTTCATAACTAGTTTTAAACTTGATCTCAATCTTTAAATGATCTTTTGGTAAAAGGCTTTCAATCTTCTCAGCCCATTCAATAACCGTTAGGCCTTCTCCGTAAAAATATTCCTCGTAACCTAATTCTATAATCTCTTCTATGTTACTGACTCGGAAAACATCAAAATGATAAAGGGGAATTTTACCTTGATATTCATTTATAATAGTAAAAGAAGGACTGGTAACATAATCTTTTACTTCTAAACCTTCAGATATCCCCTGAATAAAACAAGTTTTTCCTGCACCTAATTCACCATAGAAAGCTAATAAATCTCCCGGTTTAACTAATTTACCTATCTCTTTTCCTAATTTTTTCGTCTCTTCAGGACTTTTAGTAATAATAGTGAAATTCATTTTGACCTATTCACCAATTCTCCAATTCTCCAATTCTCCAATTTACCAATTCTCCAATTCTCCAATTTACCAATTCTCCAATTGACCCATTAATTTAGTCTACCGGCCCGCTGGTTACCCAGTTTGCCAGTTAGTTGTGTAATATGTGACGTGTAACAAGTAACCTGCTTTTGTAAATTCAGAACTGTGATCTTATTACTCATTACAGATTACTTATCACTGTATTTCTCTACGCTTTACGCTATTTTTTACTATCCGCTATAATAATCTTTCCCCTAACATAGTTTTAATCTTCCAGGGCTTTCCATCTTTAATAAATAGCTTGGGCACTCTTTTTTTATCTGGCAGATGCACAATTTCATAATTGATAGTTCTTATTTTTTGGGCGATTTCTTCCACGGTGATCATTCCCTCCCCTTGTCTACCCCATAATACTACTTCGTCTCCGATTTCTACTTGGGTGAGATTGGTAACGTCTATCATGCACTGGTCCATACACACACGTCCAATTATTGGTACACGCTGTCCTCTAACCAATACTTCACCTTGATTAGAAAGAAGTCGATTATAGCCATCAGCATAACCTACTGGTAATGAGGCTACTCTCATTCTTCTTTTGGTAATATAAGTCCTACCATAACTGATGCTTTCCCCCCGAGGGAGTTCCTTTATAAAAACTATTTTTGTTTTAAATTGTTGCGCTGGAATTAAATTTATGGTCTTTTTTACTTCTTTAGAGGGGTATAGTCCATATATTGCAAGGCCAGGTCTTACCATATCTAGCCACATATGAGGCAAATCAAGAAGAGTCGCACTGTTACCTACATGTTTTATGGGAATTTTTATTCCTTCTTTTTCTAAAATAGTTAAGATTTCTATAAATTTTCTGAATTGTTCTTCGGTGTAAAACTTATCTTTCTCATCAGCAACTGAAAAATGAGTAAAAATACCTTCTATTTCTACCTTTTTCAAGGTCTTTATCCTTTTAATAAATTTCAAAACATCATCAGGGAAAATTCCTATCCTTCCCATGCCCGTATCTACTTTGAGATGAATTTTAGTCATCTTATTCATTTGAACTGCCGACTCAGAAAGTTTTTCTATCATTTCAAATTCACATACTGTAGGAGTTATATCATAAGATACCAAAGATTCTGCTTGTGGTTTTAAAGTTAAACCAAGGACTAAAATAGGGACAGTAATACCGGCTTTGCGGAGGAAAATGGCTTCTTCTAAACGAGCGACTGCTAATCTCGTAGCTCCATTTTCTAAAACTACTGAAGAAATTTCTAAAATATCGTGTCCATAAGCATTCCCTTTTACTACCGCCATTAGTTCTTTTTTTTTACCGATTAATTTTTTAATATTTTTAACATTTTGAGCAATAGCATCAAGATTTACTTCTGTCCAGGTAAGACCCAATAGTTTTTGCATCTTTAGATTTTTTCTCCTCATGTTCGCTACAATAATATTTATGTCATTATCTCTTCTTTATCTGTCATTCCCGTGGAAACGGGAATCTATCTTTTTTCTATCCGCTCCTTCATCCGGGTTCGATAAATCGAACCCCTACACATCACTTATTACATAATCTTCTATATTTAAAAAGGCCTGAGGAACTTGAGACAAAATATCACCAGCTATCATACCCCTTTCCCCTTTAATATTTCGGGCTAAATTTCCAGCTTGGCTATGAATATAAACTCCAGCTATTGCTGCCGAAAGGTTATTTGCCCCTTGAGCTATTAGACTAGAAATTATCCCAGTTAGAACATCTCCAGATCCTCCGGTAGCCATCCCTGAATTATCACCAATATTAATATAGATTTCACCTTCTTGGTTGGCAATAATTGTTCTGGCTCCCTTTAATACTACTATAATCCCATATTCTTGAGCAACTTCTCTGGCAATATTTAACTGATTATCTAAAATATAATTTATATCTTTATTGGTAAGTTTAGCCATTTCTCCTGGATGAGGAGTAATTAACAGAGGAGCCTTGATCTTTTTTAATATCGTAGGATCTTCACTTAAAGCATATATCGCATCAGCATCCACTACCAGAGGAATAGTAGATTTTTCTATAATTTTCCTAACTAATCTTTGAGTTTCTAATTGCCGGGAAATACCAGGACCTATTCCTAATACCGAAAATTTTTTTATCAATTTTAAAATTGTTTCTTCTGCATCTTCTTTTAAAGACTGATTCTCTGTTTCCGCTAAAGGGAGGGTCATAACTTCAGTTAATTTTACTTCCATTATTGAATTTAAACTTTGAGGAATTCCTAATACTACTATACCTGCACCACTTCTTAGGGCAGCTTCACTAGTTAAAAAAGCTGCTCCGGTCATACCTACCGAACCAGCTAAGATTAAAACTTTACCAAAAGATCCTTTATGAGAGTAAATAGGACGTAAAGGTAAAAGAGTTTTAACCATCTCTTTAGTTACCAAATTTATCTTTAATTTTCTATTTTCTAATAAATAGGAGGGAATTCCAATATTTTCAATAATTATTTTTCCTACATAACTTGCTCCAGGATAGATTAATAAACCTATTTTCGGTAAAGCTAAAGTAACCGTATAAGTTGCTTTTATGCAAGGTCCTTCGATTTTTCCTATATCTGCATCTAAACCTGAGGGAATATCAACTGCTACTACCTCTTTTTTAGCCACATTAATCAAATCTATTATTTCAGCTTTTAAACCGATTACTTTCCCGTGTAACCCTGTACCCAATATGGCATCTACAATCAAATCAGAGTTTTGTATAGCTTCTTGTATTTTCTTGAGTTCCTCTGTTTTTACTTCAATTAATTCAATCCCCATTTCATTAATAAGATTCAAATTTACCTTTGCTTCACCCTTAATCTTATTAAAAGGAGATAGTAGAAATACTTTTACCTTTGTTCCATAATTATAAAGGTGACGGGCAATTACAAAGCCATCTCCGCCATTATTACCAGAACCAGCAAAGATAACCACTTCTTTTAATTTTAGATCAGGGTAAATATTTTTCATATTTTGAAATATTCTTGAACCGGCATTCTCCATTAAAGTAAGACCAGATATACCATATTCTTCTATTGCTTTCTGATCAATCTCTTTAATTTGTTGACTGGTAACTACCTTCATAAAATACCGCCTGAATTTAAAATTCAAAACATTTTCAAATAAAGTATATTTTTTAGTGGTAGGGGTCGAATTTATTCGACCCGTTTTTTTACGGGTTTGATGAATCAAACCCCTACCCATTACTTATTACACATTACTAATCACTTATTACTATTTTCTTCTGACTTCTGAGCTGAACTTTCTAAGATTACTTCAGCTACAGCATAATCTTTGGTGTGAGATATAGTTAAAAAATATTTACTTACCCCTTTTTTGGAAACGATTATATTTAATTTTCCACTGGTCTTGATAATCGGCTGACCGAGTTCATTATTGCTTATCTCTATTTCGGTCCAGTTAACCCCTCCCAAACCCAATCCTAATGCCTTTAATAAAGCTTCTTTGGCTGCAAATTTCCCGGCATAAGATTGATATTTATTACTCTTTCTTTTTTTACAATACTCTCTTTCTAAGAGGGTAAACATTCTAGAGGTTAAATTATCTCCCCATCTTTTAATTATTTTTTCTATTCTTTCAATTTTAACTAAATCTATCCCACAACCTATAATCAAGAATATCATTCCTCTTTACTTAATATTTTTTATTTTAGTTATCAATATTTAAAATTCTTTAAAATAAAAATTATCTTTTTTTATCTTTCCTTTTAACCATTTCAATAAATATTTTTTAACTATTTTTCTACCAGCAGGTATTAAAAAAATAAAGCCCGTGATATCAGTGATAAAACCAGGAGTAAGCAGTAATACTCCTCCGAGCAGGATAATTGCTCCCTGAATTAAGCTGTCCCCTGGCATGATACCTTCATTTAAATCATTTTGAATTTTCCTTAAAATCATAAAACCCTGACTTTTTATCAAATAAGTTCCTAATATCCCGGTTAAAATAATTATACCGATAGTAGTTAGACTTCCTATCTTCTTTCCCACTTCAATTAAGATATACAGCTCCACTACTGGAATTGCTATAAATAACATTAACAATTTAGTAAAAATTAATTTTTTTCTCCTGTTTATTACTAATCTTATTTTATTTAAGAAGATTGGTTAATTAATCTTCTATAATAAATTTAAACTAATTTAAAAATTAAAATATTCTTCTACTTCTCTCTGCATCTCTTTAGAAATAACTATAAATTTCCCCCTTGCCTCCGTTAATAGTGTGCCATCTTCTAAACGGGCATCCGCTTGAGCCTCAACCATTTTACCCAAATCTTCAGTCATCTGAGCAGTAAAGATAATCTTTTTACCTACTGGAGCTTTTTTTCTATATTTGACATTTATTTCTACTGTTAAAGTCATTACACCTTTATTTATAAATGCAGTTCTGCCCATTATCTCATCCAAAATAGAAAATAATATTCCCCCATGAACAATTCCTTTATAACCTTGATGTTTTGATTCGGGAATAAATTCTGCTCTTATTTTGTCTTTATCCTTAAAAAAGGTAATATTTAAACCAATGGGATTATCTTTTCCACATACAAAACATTTTCTATATCCTGGTAAAGCTTGCAAAAAATATACCTCCTTGACAGCCGAGACGCCTGCCTTACAATTTTTATGATTATATTTTAGGGCGTATGCAATACGCCCCTACTTCTATATACTAATTTCTAACTATTTCTTTTATCGCTTCTATAGTTGTAAAAATGTTTTCTTCGCTGATTCCATAATGAGTAACTAAACGAACTTTAGCGGGTGGCCGTGGTGATCCTAATATATTATATTTCGCTAACTTAGGTAAAAATTGAGCAGTGTCCATACCTACTTCTTGAAGATCAAAATTAACCATATTAGTCTGAACTGTTTCTAAGTCAACTTTTAGCACATCTAGGGCATTTAAACCTATTCCCAAAAGACGAGCATTTTGGTGATCTTCTTTTAATCTTTCTACCATCTTTTCAAGAGCAATTATTCCCGCTGCGGCTAAAATTCCTGCTTGTCTCATCCCCCCACCTAACATCTTTCGATTTTTGCGAGCTTTTTGAATAAATTCCTTTGAACCTATTAAAATTGATCCTACTGGAGCACTCAATCCTTTAGAAAGACAGAACATAACTGAATCGACACTTTTAACCAGGTCAGAAGGTTCAATATTTAAAGCAATAGCAGTATTAAATATTCAAGCTCCATCTAAATGAACCAAAATATTTCGTTGATGGGCTAATTGGCAGATTTCCTCGGTTACTTTAGGAGGAATAACTGTTCCCCCAGCTCGATTATGAGTATTTTCTAAACAAATTAAGGTGGTCTTAGGATAGTGAATATTTTCTTCTCTAAATGCTTTCTTAATATCTTGAGGATTAGGAACTCCCTTATTTCCTACAATTAGTCGAGGGATCACCCCTGCTACAGCTGACATACCTCCTACCTCATAATAATACATATGGGAGTCTGCTTCTAAAATTATTTCATCTCCTCTTTGGCAATGAGTCAAGACAGCGATCAAATTACCCATAGTTCCACTTGAGATAAACAATGCTGCCTCTTTTCCTAATTTTTTAGCAGCTAATTCTTCCAATCGATTTACGGTGGGATCTTCTTTATAAACATCATCTCCAACTTCAGCATTTTTCATTGCTTCTCGCATCTCGTCTGTCGGTAAGGTAACCGTATCACTTCTTAAATCGATTTTTTTTAAATTAAAGCTTTTATTAAAATTCTCCATATTTATTTACCTCCAATCTCTTCATTTCTCAATAAATCGTCAAATATCTATCCAATTCCCACTGATGAACTTGAATACGATATGCCTCCCATTCCTTTCTCTTGGCTTCAATATAATTAGTTAATAGGTGATCAGTTAAGCCTGATTTTACCACCTCATCCTTTTCTAATTCGTTTAAAGCTTGATTTAAAGTGGAGGGTAAGCTTTCAATACCTAACGATTTTTTCTCTTCTTGGCTCATAGTATAAATATTTTGATAAACTGGCTCTCCAGGATCAATCTGTTTTTTAATTCCATCTATTCCAGCTTTTAAAATTACTGCAAAGGCTAAATAGGGGTTACAGGATGGATCAGGATTTCTAAGTTCTGCTCGAGTACCTACTCCTCTTTCCGCAGGTATTCTAACCAAAGGACTACGATTCCTTTCTGACCAGGCAATATAAACAGGCGCTTCGTAACCAGGGGTTAACCTCTTATAAGAATTTACTAAAGGATTAGTAATAGCCGTAAACCCTTTGGCATGTTTTAATAAACCTCCAATAAAATATAAAGCTTCTTGACTTAATCTGTATTTACCATTAGGGTCATAAAAAATGTTTTCCCCATTTTTAAATAAAGATAAATGAGTATGCATTCCAGAGCCAGCTACACCAAAAATAGGTTTGGGCATAAAGGTAACATGTAAATTATGTTTTAAAGCTATGGTCTTACCAGTCAATTTTAAAGTCATTATTCTATCAGCGGCAGTAAGTGCATCACAATATTTAAAATCTATTTCATGTTGCCCTGGAGCAACTTCATGGTGAGAGGCCTCAACTTCGAAGCCTAATTTTTCTAAAGCAATAACTATATCCCTTCTTGCTTCTTCTCCTAAATCAATGGGTAAAAGATCGAAATATCCCCCTTGATCGTGAGTTTTTGTGGTAGCTTTACCGTTTTCATCTCTAAAAAATAGAAAAAATTCTACTTCTGGTCCAATATTGGTAGAATATCCCATTTCTTTAACTTCTTCTACTACTCTCTTCAAATTATTTCTGGGACAACCTTCAAAAGGTGAACCATCAGGATTATAAATATCACAGGTAATCCGAGCTACATCTTTTTCTTCTTCCCAGGGATTTATGGTAAAAGTAGAATAATCTGGCTTTAGATACATATCCGACTCTTCGATCCGTACAAAACCTTGAATAGATGATCCATCGAACATTTTCTTACCCTCAAGAGCTTTTTTAAATTCTCTGGTCGGAATTTCTACATTCTTAGGTATCCCTAAAATATCTGTAAACCTTAATCTAATAAACTTTACCTTTAATTCTTTAACTTTTTCTAAAATCCTTTCTTTAGTTATTTTTTCCATCAATAATTTTCCTCCTAAAAATTTCTCCTAATTTTATTTTAATTAATTATACTCTTGCTTTTAAATTTTACAAAATGTTTTTTTAAAATAACCAGTTCTTTACTCCACAGTAACACTTTTAGCTAAATTTCTTGGTTTGTCAATATCACAACCCAATTTATCAGCAATATGATAAGCAAATAATTGTAAAGGTATTACCGCTAAAATTGGATATAATAGATCCAAAGTTTGAGGAATATAGAATACTCTATCTGCAAGATTGGAAATCTCTTTATCTCCTTCCGTAGCAATACCTAATACCAATGTATCTCTGGCTTTAACTTCCTTTATATTATTAATTACTTTGTTATAGACTTTGTCTCGAGGTGCTATTACCACTACCGGAAAAGTTTTATCTAGTAGAGCAATTGGCCCATGTTTCATTTCTCCCGCTGGGTAACCTTCAGCATGGATATAGGAAATCTCTTTAAGTTTTAAAGCTCCTTCTAAAGCGATAGGATAATTAATTCCTCTTCCCAGATATAAAAAATTATGGAAATTACAAAATTCTTCACTTAATTTGATAATTTCCGGGTCTTTAAGTAAAATAATCTCAGCCATTTGAGGAAGTTTTATAAACTCAGAAATTATTTTCTTAATCTCTGAGAAATTAAGAGACTCCCTAACTTGGGCAAAATAGAGAGATATAAGGTAAAGGGATATTAATTGACCAATAAAAGCTTTCGTTGAAGCAACACCTATTTCTGGTCCAGCATTAAGATATATTACACTATCTGCCTTACGGCTAATGGTGCTTCCCCTTACATTAGTAATAGCTAAAACATGGGAACCAACTTCTTGGCAGGAATTTAAAGCAGCAATAGTATCAGCAGTTTCACCCGATTGAGATATCACCATAACTAAATCTTTCTGGTCTAACAATATTTTTCTGTACCTAAATTCAGAAGCATAATCTACTTCTACATTAATATTGGTTAACTCTTCTAAAATGTATTTACCAACTAAAGCTGCATAATAAGAAGTTCCACAAGCTAAGATGAATATTTTTTTTATCTCTTTAATGTTTTTTAAGGAGAGAGATAAATTATAAAGTTCTAGAGATTTGGTGGATAAATTAATCCTATCTTCTAAGTTATTGCGAATAACCATAGTTTCTTGAAAAATTTCTTTTAACATAAAATGCTTATATCCACTCTTTTCAGTCATCTCCGCATCCCATTCAATATTTATTATTTCTTTTTCCAAAATTTTACCTTCAAAATTGATTATTTCCACTCCATCTTTAGTTATGGTAGCAATTTCCCTTTCCTCTAAAAAGATTACTCTATTCGTATATTTAAGCAGGGCTGGGATATCAGAAGCTAAAAACATTTCCCCTTTCCCTACTCCGATAATTAAAGGGCTCCTCCAACGTGAAGCTACAATTTTTTCTGGATCACGAGTTGAAATGACTCCGATAGCATAAGATCCTTCTATCTCTTTTAGAGATTCTTTTACCGCTGAGGTTAAATTATCCTTATAATTAGTTTCTATTAAATGAGGAAGAACTTCAGTATCTGTCTCCGAGACAAAATTATGCCCTTCTGAAATTAATCTTTCTTTTAAAAGAAGATAATTTTCTATAATGCCATTATGCACTACCGCTATTTCTGAATTACATCCATTATGAGGGTGAGCATTTAGGTTATTAGGTTTCCCATGAGTAGCCCATCTAGTATGTCCCAATCCGGTATTTCCTTTCGGTATACTCTTCTTTAATAAGTCTTCTAATCTAGCTATCTTTCCTTTACTTTTTTTAATTTCAATTTTATTATCTTTTAATACCGCAATACCTGCAGAATCATATCCTCTATATTCTAATTTCTTTAACCCATCTAACAAAATTGGTACTGCTTCTTTTGAACCAATATATCCAATTATTCCGCACATTTTTCATCCCTTCTTAAATTAAATATTTTCTTAAAAAACAAAATACCCTATTAACAATCCATTCAAAAGGATAGATAATAGGGTATTATTCTTTAATATCAATAAAATACTAATACAAAATAAAAAACCATAATTGGTTAATTTTTATTTAAAGAAAGTTTTATTGAATCCCTAAATGGATCCTAACCATAAAAACCTTTTTGTCCTTGCCATTACTGGAAAGTTTTGTAGGTTTTTTAAGGATCTGGCCAACCCAGGAGCATCCGCCGAATTTTCGATAAACTCCTACCTCGTCAACTTACTTTGCAATATAAAATTATTTAAAAATAAGCAAGTTCTGGCGCTTATATTCAATTTTTTTTAATCTAAATTCTTGATCACCTCTCTTTCAATCACCTCTCTTAAATCTTGAGAAATTTCCTCTAATTCTTCCCTACTTTCTCCCTCTAATAATATCCTGATTAAAGGTTCGGTCCCAGAAGGCCGTACGAAAATTCTCCCTTTCCCTTTAAATTTCCTTTCTATTTCCTTAATAGTTTTTTTTAGGTAAATATTTTTAAAGAATTCCCCTTTATCTTTAACTTTAAAATTTAAAATAATTTGAGGATATTTTTCCATTACTGAGGCTAAATTAGATAAAGATTTTTCTTCTTCTTGAAGAACTTTTAAAAGCTGCAGAGAAGTTAATAATCCATCTCCAGTAGTGCCATATTGTAAAAAAATAATATGACCTGATTGTTCACCTCCTAATACTGCCTTAATCTTCTTCATCATTTCCAATACATAACGGTCACCAATATTGGTTCTAATAACTTTTCCACCTGCTTTTTTTATAACTCGATCAAGACCAATATTACTCATCAAAGTTGTTACCATCGTATTATTTAATAATTGGCCTTTTTTGATGAGATTTAAAGCATAGATGGCCATAATTTGATCTCCATCTACAATATTTCCTTTTTCATCTACAGCTATAACCCTATCTGCATCTCCATCATAAGATAAACCTAAATTTGCTTGTTGATTTAAAACTTCTTTTCTTAAGGAATCAGGACGAGTAGATCCACACTCAAAATTTATATTAATCCCATTGGGTTTATTGTTAATGGTAATTATCTTCGCCCCCAATTCGGTAAAAACCTGCGGAGTAATTATAAAAGAAGCACCATTGGCACAATCTAAAACAATTTTATATCCCTTTAAGTTAAATCCAGAGGGAATGGTAGTTTTAATATAATCAATATATTTTTCTGTTGCTTCAGATAAATCTTTTACCCGGCCAATATTTTTTTCAGTAGGCCATTCATTCTTGGTATAATTTTTAAAATATATTCTTTCTATCTCTTCCTCTTCTAAATCAGAAAATTTAAATCCATCTCTCCTGATATATTTAATACCGTTATACTGGAAAGGGTTATGAGAAGCAGAAATAACTATACCGCAATTAGCATTATAAACTCTAGCCAGGTAGGCTACTGCGGGAGTAGGCATTATTCCAACTCTTAGAACATCTACACCCATTGAGCATATCCCAGCTATCAAAGCAGCTTCTAACATATCACCTGAAATCCGTGTATCCCTGCCAATTAATATCTTAGGATCAATTTCATCTTTAAATAAATATGCCCCAGCTCTTCCTATCTGAAAAACTACCTCAGCAATCATTGGTTCTTGGTTTGCTACCCCTCTTATACCATCTGTTCCAAATAATTTTTTCATTAATTACCTCGATATCAATTGACCAATTAACCGATTGCCCAATTTACCAATTGGTGTATTGGAGAATTGGCGAATTGGAAAATTATAAATTCTATTTATTAATCAATACTGTTACTTCTTCTGGTTCAATTTTTATCAAAGAAATTCCATCAGGAACTTCTACTTGAACTTTTACTTTCTGTTCTACCTGGAAATTATCTTCAAATTTTACAAAAGCTTTTATATCTTCTTTCTTTAATGGATCAATTAAAATATTTTCCCCTTCAATTATTACCTCCACTACCTCAGGTTTTATTTCGCAAGATACGAAGGGAGATAAATCTTGAAGTATAACTGGAACACTTGGTAGAGTTTTTTGAACTAATGCCTCTTTAACCTGTATAGTTACTTCTATTAAGGTAGTCTCACCTTCTACTATATTTAGCCCCTCATTTAATGCTGGCGGAACTTTTACGGATAGAGTCGTAGTAATATCGCTCACATTAATAGGAATAGTCTCTAAAAATTCTAAATTGTTTATTTTAGAATAATTTCCAAAAATCTTTATTTCATCAGGTTTAGCCAATATTTGAGAAATATAATAACCGGGAGCTGGTTTCCCTATTATTCTTGGTTTTACTGGTAATATTTTCTCAGGATAACCAAGAGATAGAGAAATAGAAACTTCTACTGTATCCGGTTCAATCTTTACTCCTTTAACCTCATTTCCATTTACATCTATGGCATTTATTTTTATCTTTTTATTAAAATCTTCTTTAATTCCAGAAATATCAATGGTACAAATTTCTTGCTTTACATTTTCTAATATACTTTGAGCTCCAATTATCTTAACTTTAGAAGGAATAATTTTAGGTTCCTCAGCTAAAGAATATCCTTTTTCAGGTATTCCTATTAAACTATATTCAACTTCAACTTCTTTGGTTAAAATTCTCTCAATATCTGCTTTAATTTCCGAAGGAATAATTTTGATAATTTCCGTTCTCTTAGGAGGAGCAATTTCTACTTTTAATATATATTGACCTACTTTATTAATTTCTGAAAAATTTACTATTCCGGTAATTTGATGAGAAGAAATGTTGTTTATTATATTTTTAGGACCTTTAATTCCTACGCTTACCGTTGATGGTAACTCTTTTATCACTAAATCTTCTTTGAGATTAGTAGCAGTAAGAGATACATCAATAAAATTTTCTACTATGGGGTTGTTCTCTCCACTTGCTACGTATAACCATAAAATAATAGCTAAAAATATAGAGAGTAGTTTAATATCAATATTTTTTAATAACCAACTTCTTAATTCTTTCATTTATTATCTTCCTCTTTGGGCCAGAAAGTAAATTCAGAAACTATTTTAGGCTGGTATAAGTGGGCTAACATCTTTTTTAATCCTTGAGGTTCCAAAGGTCGAGTAATTTTTCCATCCAAAGAGATTGAGACATTACTGGTTTCTTCTGATACTACAATTATTAAGGCATCGCTCTGCTCACTTAAACCCAAAGCTGCTCTATGTCGAGTACCCATAGATTTGCTAAAATCCATTCTCTCACTTAGTGGTAAAATACAATTTGCTCCTATTATCTTATTACCCCGAATAATTACAGCTCCATCGTGCAAAGGAGAATCAGGCATAAATATAGAATACAATAATTCAGGAGAAAATTCACTATTTAAAATGATGCCGGTCTCTAAAATATCTTTTAAGCCAATTTCTCTTTCTAAAACAATTAAAGCTCCTTTGTGTTTTGCGGAAAGCATAGGTATAACCATAACCAATCCGTTTATTAATTGTTCAATCTTTTTGTTATCTTCTTTATGCAAAAAAGAAGTATTTATTAAAAAACCTCTCCTCCCCATCTTCAATAATCCTCTTCTTATTTCTGGTTGAAATATTATGGGCAATGCTACGACCATCATAGCCATAGCTCCTTTTAAAAGCCAATTAATAGCCCGAAAGCCAAGTTGATCAGCAACGAAAGAAGCAATAAAAAGAACAATTAGTCCTTTGATTAATTGTAATGCCGGAGTATCCTTAATTAATAATATTATATGATATAATACAAAAGCAATGACTAATATATCAATAATATCCAAAAGGTGAAAAGAGATAGACACTTGATCCTCCTTTATTTAGAGCAATAAAGCTAAAATAGCTTTTTGAGCATGTAATCTATTTTCTGCTTGATCGATTACTACAGAATGAGGTCCATCTATAACTTCATCAGTTATTTCTTCGCCTCGATGAGCTGGAAGACAATGTAATATTAGGACATCATCTTTTGCTCTATTTACTAAATCTTGATTTATTTGATAAGGTCTAAATACATTCTTCCTAATGTCACGCTCTTTCTCAAATCCCATACTAGTCCAAACATCTGTATAGATAATATCAGCTTTATCTGCAGCTTCTAATGGATTATGAATAATCTCTACTCTGCTACCCATTTTTTTAGCATCCTTTTTAGCCTGCTCTACGATCTCTGATTTAGGTTCATAATTAGAAGGAGTAGCTAAAACAATATCCATACCTACTTTAACTACCCCAAACAATAAGGAATGAGCTACGTTATTACCATCCCCGAGGTAAGCTAATTTAAGATTGGATAATCTACCTTTCTTTTCTTTAATAGTTAGTAAATCCCCTAATATTTGACAGGGATGTAAAAGGTCAGATAATCCGTTTATAACTGGAACTGATGAATAATTAGCTAACTCTAATATTATTTCATGGCTAAAAGTTCGAGCCATAATTCCATCTACATAACGAGATAACACCTGAGCAATGTCTTTAGTGGCCTCTCTTTGCCCTAATTTTATATCTTCAGGACCAAGATAAATAGCTGCTCCACCTAACTGGATCATTCCTGCTTCAAAAGATACTCTAGTCCTTAAAGATGGTTTTTGAAAAATCATCCCTAAAACTTTACCCTTTAAAAGAGGTTGTTCTTCGTGAGAATAGTGCCTTAACTTCATAATCTCAGCGGTTTCTAATATTTGAGCAACCTCTTCCTTGCTTAAATCATTAATAGATATTAAATTCTTTCCTTTCATATTTATAGCCATTATTTTTTCCCTTTCTATAAAAATATTTTTTTATATACTTAGAGGTAGTGGTAGAAAGTAAAGCCGGATAATTTAATCTAAACCTTACTTCATCTCCAACTTTTATGTTTTCTTCAAAATCAGTAACATCTATAATTAAATGATCACTACTTGCCCCTATTATCTTTATTCTTTCTTTTAAAGGAATTAAGCTACCGAGATGAACGTCCTGTTTCCCTAAAGCTAAAATAGCTCTTTTCCTTATTCCTAAATCTTGAAGAACGGGTATCTCACCAAAGGCATCCAGTCCAATTTCTCCTTGAGGTAAAGATGGTTTATCTTTAATTTCTATAACTTCTCCAGTTAAAATAAATGTATCTTGAAAAGTACCGGCTATATTTCGCAATCTTACATCGTCTTGACCGAGTAATATTCCTACTCCTACTCTTAATTGATTTATTCTTTCAGGAATTATATTATCTTCCACTAATTTTAAAACACTAGTATCTCCCCCTGAAATTACTTCTAAATTTATCTGAAAATTTCTCTCTATTTCTTCCGTTAGTCTAACCAATTTATTTAAATTTTCCCTAGTAGGCATTACTCCGCTAACACAGCAAAAATTTGCTCCTAAACCTATTAATTTTACTCCCGATAACTTTCTAATTTCTCCCATCATCTCTAAAGTATTATCTGGCATAATTCCTTCCCTCAAGTCTCCCAGGTCAATCATTAGAATTATTCTATGCACGGTTTTTTTCTTTAATGCTGCCTGTGATAGTAAATTAATTACTGAAATCTCCGAATTTAAACTTATATCAGCCCAGTCAATAACTCTGTCCACTTCGCTGAGCATTGGTATTCGTATTAACATCGTCTCCGCTTTAAGTCCATTTTTTTTTAATCTTTTAAGATTCTCAATTCGAGAATCTCCCAATATTTTTATTCCTCCCTCTATTATAGCTTGCCCTACTTCTGGAATAGCACAGCAACCCTTAGTTATTCCTACTACCTCGATTCCATGTTTTTGACATAAATTTTTAATGTTTTCCGTATTTATTTTAATTTTTTCTAAATAAATATCTAAATGAGGATTTCTTTTCAATGTATCCTTCCTTAAAAAGATAAAATAATAATAAAAATAAATTTAATTAAAAATATAGTTGGCGTATTTTTGAACAAAAAAGTAAAAAAAAAGAGAAAGGCTCCTTTTCCAATTGGTAAACCTTTCTCTTGTTGAAGATGTAAAAAAATATTATCTTTTAGAAAATTGGAATCTAGTTCGAGCGCCCTTTTGACCATATTTTTTTCTCTCTTTCATTCTTGAATCCCGAGTTAACAAACCTTCTTTCTTTAAGCTTGACCGTAAAGCAGGATCGAATTTAAGAAGAGCTCTGGCAATTCCATGCTGTATTGCCCCGGCTTGACCAGTAAAACCTCCCCCCTCTACTTTGACAAAAACATCTAATTCATTCTTTTTATTTACCAATTCTAAAGGTTTTTCTACTGCGGTCCATAAAACTTCTCCACTAAAATATTTATCTAATGTTTTATTATTAATTTTTATATTCCCTTTACCAGGAACTAGCCATACTCTGGCAGTTGAGGATTTTCTTCTTCCAGTACCATAACTTTTTAACTGCGTCAAATATTTAACCTCCCTTTTAATGTTTAATTAATTTTTTCTAATTTTTGAGCTTGATGAGGGTGTTCGCTTCCTTTATAAATTTTTAATTTTTTTATCATAGCTCTACCTAATTTATTATGAGGAATCATACCTTGTATTGCTTTTTTTACAACTAATTCTGGTTTTCTCTTTAATAATGTTTCTAACCTAACGCTTTTTAAACCTCCTGGATAAAAGGTATGGTACCTATATATTTTCCCTTGGAGTTTATTCCCGGTTACTTTAATCTTTTCAGCGTTTACAACTACCACATAATCACCTAAATCCATAGATGGCGTGTAGGTTGGTTTATTCTTTCCCCTTAATATTTTAGCTATCTGAGTAGCTAATCTTCCTAATATTTTACCTTCTGCATCAATTAAATACCATTTTCTATCAATATCATCTGCTTTTGCACTGTAAGTTTTCAATTTGCTCCTCCCTGCCTAATTAATTTAGATAAAATTTATTTTTTCTAAAACACTTTTCTTTCAATAGAAAACGACATAATAAATTGTAATATAATCAAGTCTTGATGTCAAGCTAAATTAGTGAATAGTGAATAGTATTTAGTAAATAAAATACAGTAATAAGTTGCAGGTTTCAGGTTTCGAGTTACAAGTTTATAGAAAGCTCAAAGCGCATAGGAGTTATATTATTATAGGTCCTTTTGATGAACTGTAAACTGTAAACCGATAACTGAAAACTGTCAACTTGCATTTAATACTAACGACTATTCACTATTCACTAACGACTAATTAATAATTTACCTTCATTAAAAATAATCCTTTGGCAGGAACGGGTTTACCTGCTACTTTCCTATCTTCAGCCTCTAATATTTTCTTTATCTCTAAATAACTCTTTTTGCCACTACCAACCTCTAAAAGTGTACCTATTATAGTACGAACCATTTTATATAAAAAAGCATTAGCTTCAAGATGAAAACAAATTATACTTCCCTTTTTTTTAGTAACAGTTATCTCTTGGATATTTCTAACCCTATTTTTAATCCTACTCCCTGAACATGCAAAAGATGAAAAATTATGTTCTCCTCGTAAAAAATTACTTGCTTTTCTTATTTCTTCTAAATTTATCTTTTTATAAACACAATATACATAATTTCTTAGAAAAATGGGCAGGTAGTAATTATTTTTAGGATAATTTAAAATATAATAATGATAAATTTTACTAATTGCACTATAACGGGCATGAAAATTATCATCTACCATTTCTGCTTTTCTAATTCTGATGTCCAAAGGTAATAAAACATTTAAGATCAAAGGTAATCTCGTCCAAGGAAGGGAGCTATTAGTTTTAAAATTAGCTACTTGTCCTAAGGCATGCACCCCGGCGTCGGTTCTTCCAGAACCGATTAATTTTATCCTTTCTTTGGTAATTTGAGAAATTTTTTCCTCTAATATTTCTTGGATGCTTAAAGAATTTTTTTGCCTTTGCCAGCCATGATATTTAGTTCCTTCATATTCTATGGTAAGCTTTATATTAATCATTTTTTCCTCTGGTTAGCTGGTTAGTTGGTTTTCTGGTTAATTAGTTTAATATTAATTAATTAACCGGGTAAAACCATTTAACCAAACTAATTTAAAACATTATACTAACCATAGCAGTAATAACTATAGTTAAGAAAAGAGTCAGGAGGTCAGCTTTTTTGATTTTTAATTGTCTATAATGAGTTCTTCCTTCTCCCCCTCTATAGCATTTAGCTTCCATAGCAATAGCTAATTCATCAGCACGTCGAAATGAATTAATGAATAAGGGTATTAAAATAGGAATTAAATTCTTCGTTCTATTAACAATATTACCACTTTCAAAGTCTGCCCCTCGAGAAATCTGAGCTTTCATTATTTTTTCTGTTTCTTCTAGTAAAGTCGGAATAAACCTCAGGGCGATAGTCATCATCATAGCTATCTCATGAGCAGGTATACCTATAAATTTAAAAACTACTAATAACTTTTCTATCCCATCAGTTAAAGATATAGGAGAAGTAGCTAAAGTAAGTAGAGAAGTAGTTAAAATTAATAAAAATAATCGACAAGAAATAAGCAAACCCTTTATTAATCCTTCCCGAGTTATTTTAAAAATACCTAAACGATAAATTACTTCACCTTCAGTCATAAAAAGATGGATTACTAAAGTAAATAAAATTATATATAATATTGGGCGTAATCCTCTTAGTACAAATTTTGGATGAACTCGGGAAGTAATAATACCAATCATTATAAAAACGCCTAAAATAAAATATCCCCAAAAATTCGTTATAAGAAACAAGCTTATAATTACAGTTAAACAAATTATTATTTTTATTCGGGGATCTAAATTATGAATAAAAGAATCCCTTGGAATATACTGACCAAAACTAATATTCCTTAATATTATCATTTTTCCACATCTTCTTGGTAATTTTTATATATTAAATTTATTAAATTTTTATCTTTTTATTAATTTTTTTCACTCTATTTAATATTTCTTTTTCAGCATCATCTACAGTTAATACCCCAGTATATACTTCTTTACCTCTTTTTTTTAATTCATACATACACTCAGTTACCTGAGGAAGTCCTAGCCCTATCTTGATTAAATCATTGGCATGTTTTTCAAAAATCTCCTGAGGACTGCCATCCATGATTATCTCTCCTCGGTTCATTACCAAAAGGCGTTTTACTATTTCGGCAATCTTTTCCATGTTATGTGAGATTAAAACTACAGTCATTCCAAAATCGCGATGTACCTTTTTTATCTCAGATAATATATTATCTCTACCTTGCGGATCAAGATTAGCAGTAGGTTCATCTAAAACTAACATTTTTGGTCTGATAGACAATATACTAGCTAAAGCTACCCGACGCATTTCTCCTCCACTAAGAGAAAAAGGTGAACGCTCTGCATAGAGATTATAATCAAGGTCAACTATCTTTAAGGCTTCCTGAACTCTCTTTTCAATTTTTTCTTCTGGTAAGCCTAATTTTCTTGGGCCAAAGGCAACTTCTTGATATATTGTTTCTTCGAATAATTGGTTCTCAGGATACTGAAATACTAAACCTATTTTTTGTCTAATTAACTTAAGCTTCACTCCTTTTTTATTTATATCGATTCCTTCGACAAAAACTTTACCGGAAGTAGGTTTAAGTAAGCCATTAAAATGTTGAATTAGAGTCGTTTTTCCACAACCAGTATGTCCGATTAGCCCAATAAATTCGCCTTCATTTATTTCTAAATTAATATTTTTCAACACTTCAGTTTCGAAAGGCATTCCTAAACTATAAGTAAAGTATACATTCTCTAAACGTATAAACATAAAGAGTCCACCATTTCTTCAACCTTTAAAATATGAGAAGAGATATTTAATCCCTTATTACTTAATCTTATAGCAAGTTCTGTTATTTGAGGAACATCTAATCTTAATTTTTTTAAAATATCAGTTTGAATAAATATCTCCTCAGGTTTTCCCACCAAAGCAACTTTACCTTTATCTAAGGCAATCACTTGGTTAGACTCTGCTGCTTCGTCCATTAAATGGGTAATATAGATTATAGTAATATTTTCTTCCTGATTTAATTTTTTAACCATATCTATTATCTCTTTTCGTCCTCGGGGATCGAGCATTGCAGTAGGTTCATCTAAAACCAAATGTGAAGAATGCATGGCGATGGCTCCGGCAATTGCTACTCTTTGTTTTTGTCCACCAGAAAGTAAATGAGGTTCACTTTTTTTATACTCCTCCATCTCTACAACCTCTAAAGCCCAATCCACTCGCTCTTTCATAATTTTTTCACTTATCCCAATATTTTCCAAACCAAAAGCAATATCATCTTCTACCGTAGTAGCCACGATCTGATTGTCGGGATTTTGGAAGACCATGCCTACTTTTTGTCTAATCTTCCATGTATTATCTCCTTCTTTAGTATTCATTCCTTCTACCCAGATATTTCCAGAAGTAGGAAGTAATAAACAATTAAGATGTCTGGCTAGAGTAGATTTCCCTGATCCGTTAGGACCTATAATAGAGATAAAATCTCCACTTTCTATTTCTAAACTAATATTGTCTAAAGCTTTTATTTGTTCTTTTTTATGATAATTATATATATAGCTTAAATTTTCTATTTTAATCAAAATACTCACCACTTCTTAATCGTATCTCGATAAAATACAGTAACAAGTAATATGTAATGAGTAATAAGATTAAATTTCCCAAATTATAAAAACAGGTACTTATTACAGGTTACTTATCACATGTTACACATTACATCACTTGTTGGTTAGCTAGTTACCTGGTTAATTAGTTAAGAAAATAGAAGGAAGAAGCCAGAATTCAGAATAAATTCGTATCCCGTATCTCGTTAAGAATTAGTTATTTGGTTAGCTAGTTACCTGTCAACTAAAGTAAGTATAGTTTTGAGATTGCTTCGCTAACGCTCGCAATGACAAAACACTGAGTGTCATTGCGAGGAGCAAAGCGACGAAGCAATCTCAAGAAATATAACATATTTTATTTAACAGAGTACTAGTTATTTGGTTAATTAGTTAAGAAAACTAAAAATTAAAAACGAAAAACTATAAAACTATAAAACTATAAAACTAGTGTTCTATCTTAAATATGTTTTCTTAACCAGCTAACCAACTAACCAAATGATTAAAAATCAAAAGGTTAAAAAGTTATATAATCAATTATATATATAAAACTTTTTAACCTTTTGATATCTGGTGATTAATTTATTCTATAAACTCAATTACAGCTAAAGGTGCAGCATCACCCTTACGAAATCCAGTCTTTACAATCCTGGTATATCCACCATTTCTTTCTAAATATTTTGGACTAATTTCTTCAAATAATATTTTAGATGCTCCTCTATTTTTTATTTCTTTCAATATTTTTCTCTGAGCTGGTAGATTATTATTTTTAGCTGTGGTGACTAATTTCTCTATATATTTTCGAACTTCTTTCGCTTTGGCATATGTTGTTTCAATCTTTTTATGAGTTATGAGCGAAATAGATAAATTGGCTAACAAAGAACTTCTTTCACTACTAGTACGGCCTAACTTTCCTTTTAATTTCTTATGTCTCATCCTAAAAAATCCTCCTGCTGCTTTTTTTCTCCTAAGATAAATCCATATTTATTTATTTTTTCTTTTATTTCATCTAAAGATTTCTTTCCTAAATTCTTTATTTTTATAATTTCCTCTGGAGAATATTTAATCAAATCTTTCAATGTGTTTATACTAGATTTTTTTAAGCAATTATAAGAACGAACTGAAAAATCCAGTTCTTCAATAGTCTTATTTAAAATTTTCTCTTTTTCACTTTTTTCTTTTTCTTCCTCTGATACTAATTCACTCGCTAACTCAATGTCTTCTGGAGAGAATTTGGTGAAAATTTTTAAATATTTAATCAGTATGTTTGCTGATTTACTTAAAGCTTCATCTGGTAAAATACTCTTATTACTAAATATTTCTAAAATTAATTTATCATAATTTGAAAACTGAGTTAGGCTTGCATTCTCTACATTATAACTTACTTTCGTAATAGGTGAAAAAAAAGAATCAATAAAGATAGTATCTACTGATTGTCCTGGTTTTTTATTTTTTTCAGCGGGTACATAACCCATCCCTTTATTTACAACTATTTCCATATTTAATTTAGCATCTTCATTCAAATTAGCAATTATAAAATCTGGATTAAGTATTTCTACATTAATATTAGGAATTATATCTGCTGCGGTAACCTTTTTTTTACCTTTTATATTTATTTTTAAAATCTGCGGCTCATCAGTATACATTTTAACTACTAATTCTTTAATATTTAATATTATTTCAATTACATCTTCTTTAACCCCTGGAATTGTAGTAAATTCATGAGTAATTCCTTCAATCCTAATAGCAGTTGCAGCTGCTCCCCATATAGAAGACAACAGTGCTCTTCTAAGAGAGTTTCCTAGAGTAACGCCATAACCCCTTTCCAATGGTTCTATAATAAATTTGCCATAGCTATCGGACAAATTTTCCACTTTAATCTTTATATTATTAATTTCCATTACTTTTAATACTCTCCTTCTTTAGGTATGGGAAACCAAAAATATTAACGGGAATAATATTCAACTACTAATTTTTCTTTTACTGGTAAATTTAATTCTTCTTTAGAAGGAAATTTTATAATCCTTCCTTTTAGCTTTTCAGAATCAAACTCCAACCAATAAGGAATATTAATCTCTACTTTCCCATCTTTAATTTCCTTAATATCGTTGATATTTTTACTTTTTTCTCTGATCTCTACCACATCATTGATATTAACCTGGTAAGATGGTATATCCACCTTTTTCCCATTAACTAATATATGTGAATGTAAAATTAGTTGACGAGCGTGGGCTCTTGATTTAGTTATACCAAATCGATAAACTATGTTGTCTAATCTTCTCTCTAATAATATCAATAAATTTTCTCCGGTAATACCTTTTTGTCTTTCAGCTTTTTTAAAAAGATTTTTGAACTGCCTTTCTAGCAATCCATAATATCTGATAAGCTTTTGCTTTTCTCTTAATCGTACACCATAGGTAGATAGTTTTCTCATTCTTATTTTTTTTGCATTCTGACCAGGTAAGGAAGCTCCTTTTTCAATGGGACATTTACTAGCATAACACCTATCCCCTTTTAAAAATAATTTCTCAGTTTCTCTACGGCATAATTTACATACTGACCCTCTATATCTTGCCATATATTATAACACCCTCCTTCTTACTCTCAATATTCAACTGTAATTTTAAAATTGCAAATAAACTTTGTAGTATACCGTCCTAATTTTATTTATATCCTTCTTTGTTTTGGAGGCCTACAACCATTGTGTGGAATTGGGGTGGCATCCTTAATTATATTAACTTTTAAACCAATTGCTTGCAAAGATCTAATTGCTGTTTCTCGGCCTGGACCAG
>Ga0210056_1000666_pt1 | contig 29119 bp, 16 predicted proteins | sample CryGeyCG2014_080_2_FD_183965 | JGI IMG/M metagenome (GOLD analysis project Ga0210056, IMG submission 183965) | Groundwater microbial communities from aquifer - Crystal Geyser CG07_land_8/20/14_0.80 (SPAdes) (version 2) | ecosystem: Environmental > Aquatic > Deep subsurface > Groundwater | place...
AACTATCACCCTGAGCATAACAACCTTGCAGGGATGGGCAGGAAGCTACATAGATGTTATCTTCATCCTGTTCCACAATAACCTGAAAACTATAAACTTTTAATTTTTTCATATTAATCACTCCTCATGATTTTTATTATACCATATTTTAGCAAAAAAGTCAAATTATGTCTTGTCCGGTAATTGCTGGAAAGACCTTCTTTCTTTCGTTAGTTCTTTGCAACTAACTGGATTAGCCACAGCTTAACTTGGCGCTCATCTGATAATCATTATTTTGCCGATCTTCTTTTCCAGCGTATCGTCTGTAAGGAAGTAGATATAGACACCGGAAGTAACCGGTTCGCCCCAGTTGTTTACAACGCTCCAGATATATGGATCTACCGTGATTCCTGTCTGTTCGAATATCATCTCGCCTGCTATGTTGTAGATCCTGAGCAGGACGTTTAAGGTGCTGTAAAGCTTGAAGCTTATGGCTGTATGCCCAAGACCTGAATTCGGCTTGAATGGTATCGGGTAAGCGTAAGCGTCTTTTATGGACATCGCTGCCTTTGGCAGAGAGAACATCCGCATTGCCATAGTTTCGTCCACTACGGGAGCCCCGACCTTGACTATCCTGTTATTCTCCCTGTCCACTATATAGAGATTCCCCTGTTTGTCTGCGGTCAGGCCTATGGGCTTGTTGAACGTAATCGTATCAGTGCCCAAAAACTGCATAACACGCTCTCCGTACTTGTTATACTTGCATACCCTGTTGTTATTTGAATCAGCAACATAGATGTACCTGTCAGAATATATACCTTTGGGATGGTTAAATTCGGATATTACAAGGGTGCGCTCAAGGGTAGTAGAGTAGACCCCTATTGAATCAGTGTTCGTGTTTGCTATGTGAATGATACCATATTCGTCTGTGAACACATCTTCCGGCTTGTAAAGGCCTGTTATCTGGGCAAGCCAGGCCCCCGAAGTGCTGAATATCTGGACCCGGTCATTATTCCTGTCTGCTATAAATAGTGCCCTGGTAACAGTGCAGCCTGTATCCGAATAGGTGTAGAAATCGCTTACTGATACGCCTGCAGGCTTGTTAAGGGCTTTGTTATCAAGTTTCCCGTCCAGGACGCGCAGGAAATTGCCCTGCAGGTCAAAGACCTGGATCCTGTCATTCTCCCTGTCAGCTACATAAACACAGCCAGATTCGTTATCTACCGCTAAATTAAAAAGCAAAAAAACAAGTACAATACCAATCATCGAAGATGGATACCATTCAAAAAAAGAAAATTCTCTAATTTCATTAGGCCAATGGAGTACTTTAAATACCTTGAGACCAAAAAGAAATCCGTTTAATAAGCTCCCAAAAAAAAGACAATAAGATCTGCGAAATAAAAGACTTGCCAATTGACATTCTGGCCCATATAATATATATGAATACAGTAATTAATAACATAAATAAAATGATAAAATCAGGAGCAGAAATATTCATTTAAATTTTTCCTTTACAAGATTTGAAAATTCGTTTAAATAAGTAATTTTATTGCTGTAATTTTTTGTATTCCTTTACCTTACCTTTGGCCCCTGGTTCTTTCGTAAGATTTATAATATGAGATAGTTCGTGCACTAGCGTTCTTTCTATTAATTCTATGTTAGCTGCCAATGTTTCTTCTGTCACCCAAAGATGCTCTTTTGTTCCCAAAATCGGCCCTATTCTTTTTTCTGTATCCGGTGTGCTATAAGCTGCACCACCTCCTTCAATTATAAAAATAAGATAAAAGGTACCCTCCTCCCAATCCATTTTTTTTAATTCCCCTTTTTGAAATAGTTCCCTTGCCTTATTACCATAACCTTCAAATTCTTTAATGCCTTGGGTTTTCCTTTCTATATTCTCGATTGCAATCCGTATTTTTCTCAATTCTGCACCATTTCTAATTGCCGAGAAACCCCTAAGATCAATAAAACTAATAGGATTATTGGAACAATATTTATATCCCAAAACGATGCTTCTCGGGTCCCTTGTTACAAATCTTCCCGCATCCGGATCATACCACCTGGCGAAGAAATAATACAAACCTATATCTTCCTCATATTCCTTCCCCGTGAACCTTGTATTCCTGCCTGGGTCGTGCTCCACGTTCCAGCACTTGCCGAATGGTTCATAGTAGTATGCATTGACAATATTGCCGTAATTGTCAAGTAAGTAGGTGGTGGAGCAACTGGTCACTCCCTGCGTGTCAGTCATAGTAAGGCGGTTGCCACTATCTTATATTAATATTTCCAATCGTTAATTTTCCACTGACCTTTTTCATTAATTAAGAAAAAAACCTTTTCTATAGTTTCGGTTTCTCCCGATTCTTCCACTGTAGTTATCACGACAATTTCTGCATTTTTGTTGCTAATCTTTTTTACCTTTTTAATTCTTGAATTATACCAAAAAGCCTCCCATTTTTTAAAAAAATTATCATATTCTTCAGCATTCTTTACAGTATATTTTTTTCTAAGTAACTGTTTATGCGAAGAACTGAAAAGACTGTAACATTCTTTATAATTTTCTTTTTCTTCCAACATTAGATACTTTTCTAATACATTAATTGCCTCAATCTGTGTTTTTTCGCTTGGATTCCTTGCTGCAGTTTGACATACAGAACCAATCATAAGTAAGATGCAAATAAAAATAACTTTAATAGAAATTTGCATTTTATCTCCTCCAGCCAGGATTTTGAATTGTCTTCCCATTGTGACCATTCCATATCTTATCTCTTGTATCTACATGAACATGACCGTCATCATATGTACAAATACCATTGAAACCAGCTTCTGCTGCCTTTTTGGCAATTTCATTGACAGGCATGCCTGGAACATAAATATCGGCTGCTCTACCTTTCTTATGATAACTATCCTTTACGCCATAACCAGCATTTTTTGCTCTATCCCCATCTGTTATGATAATATCTTTATTACCTATCAATTCATCCAATTTATCTAATCTTTCACGTGTTCCTTTATCACTTATTTGATACTTTCCATATTTAACTTTTTCTCCTGTAGGATCTGTAAAATTAATAGGATTATTTAGAGCATAAATATATCTGTTTATTGTCAAGGGCTTGAGTATTTCCTCCTCAGCCGGATCCTTTGTTACAAATCTCCCCGCATCCGGATCATACCAGCGATTAGCAAAGTAATACAGCCCTACGTCTTCTTCATATTCCTTTCCTGTAAACCTTGTGTTCTTGCCTGGATCGTGGGATACGTTCCAGCACTTACCGAATGGCTCATAGTAATATGTGTTGACAATATTGCCGTAATTGTCAAGTAAGTAGGTGGTGCTTCCTAATCCATCGTGAAGATAATACCACACCTGCTTGATTCCTGAGGGCAGATAGCGTATCTTGCCCAGTATCTCCCCTGCTCCGTTCAGGTATTCGGTTACAACATTACCGCTTCCATCTGTCTCCAGGATTTCACTCATTCCATCCCACAGGTAGTTAATCGTCGTACGTCGTACGTCGAACGTATACGACGACCGTCTCCATCATAGGCAAACCTGGCAATTGTAGTTCCAGATTGTTTCACCTCTGTTAATTGGTTCCTGAAATCCCAGGAGTAGGTGAAAGCACCTTTAGTTGACAGGTTGCCGTTACCGTCATAGGTATAATTTATTCCCCCTGCGCTTGTCATCTCATTCGCATTGTTATAACCATACTCCACGTCCCCGTTCCTGTCGCTGTAATCTGTTCTGTTGCCAACAGGGTCATAGGTGTATTCCTGTGCTCCCCTCTTCGGGGTGCTTACTCCTGTCAGCTGATACAGGTTGTCGTGGGTGTAATTGGTGGTGCCGAGGTTGGTGGTTATTGCAAGACGATTTAGTTATTTAATTTATAAAATAAAATTTTATTATCACCTTCTTTTACTACCATATAGTTGTGATTTGGAGATATCCTAAAAGAGCATTGGCTTATAAAATCAATACTCCATAGCTCTTTCTTGTTTGAATCAAAGCAAGATATTTTGCTTCGCTCATCTTTCATGAAATAGAAATTAACAACAACATAAAGATTATCTTCTTTGCTAATATATCCTTCGTCAATTTGTGCAGATTTATATTTCCAGTTGGTTTCTAAAATTTTATTTCCTTCTTTGGTAAAAATAGATGCAAATTGACCATAAATGCTGCTACCACACACTAATAAATACTTACTTGATTCTGATAAGTCAATAGCATCCAAGCCCACAATATCTGAGGGAATTTTTTGCCATAATATATTACCATTTTTTGTAAATACTAATATATGATCTTTATTTTGGAGACTAGTACCAAAAGCAATAAATTCTTCGTTGTTAGAAATAGAAATATCGCCATGAAATAGTTTACCAAATTTTTTTGTCCATAAAATTTCCCCATTTAATTTTAAACAATAAACTGTTGCATCTCCTGTTGTAGCAATAATTTTAGGGTCATTTGGAAAGAATTTTACTGCTAAAATAGATTTTTTTATTCCTAATTTTTGCTCGTTCCAGAGTGTTTTACCTCCTTTGTTATATGATCCAAATATAGTATTTTCTGGATTATAATAGATAATTTGATTTCCATCGGGTGATATAATGTTTGCCTCTTTATCATACTCTCTTAATACATTCCCTTTTATATCAAATAAAAAACTTTTTCCGCTTTCATTTAAATCAAAGCCACCTACAATAATATCGCTATTTTGAGACGTATCTAAGTTTATAAAAGCGATTTTGTCTTTCTTTTGTTCCCACAAAATATTTCCATTTCTATCTAAACAATCTATGATACTTGAAGTTGTTACTCCTTCTTTATTATCTATATTCATAATTATTAAAATATATTCCGAATTCTTGGCCCAGGCAATTTCTCTTATGTATCCAGTAAAATTCTTTTCCCATACAGCTTGTTTTTGCTCGGTAGATCCTTGTTTATTTTGTATTAAAAATACGGCAAATAAAACAATAAACAATATTTTATATCTAAATAACATTACGCCTCCTCTTTTATTAGTACCAACTCTATATTTTGGAAAAAAACAAATTACTTATATGCTGTTGGACTTTGCGGAACATCTTTGTATCTTTCTTCATAATGCAAATGGGGCCCAGTTGCAACCCCTGTCTTTCCTACTTTACCTATTATGTCCCCAGAGTTGATTTTTTGACCTTTTTCAACTAAGATTTTGTCAAAATGACCATATAGTGTTGAATAACCGTTACCGTGATCTATAATAACACAATTGCCATAACCATCGTTCAATCCAGACTCAATCACGATACCATCAGCTGCTGCTTTGACTGGGGTGCCTTTATTTGCAGCTACATCGATACCTTCATGAAACTTTGTTATCCCTTTTAAAGCTCTCAAACCAAATTTGCTAGTTATGGTTCCTTTTACAGGTTCTATATAATTAGGTTTTAACCCGTAGATATCTACCTGGTTTATAGGATTATTCAAAGCATAGATATATTTATTTATCGTCAAAGGTTCTATTATTTCTTCCTTAACAGGATCTCTTGTAGTAAATCTTCCTACCTCTGGGTCATACCATCTTGCGAAGAAAAAATACAACCCAAAATCTTCCTCATATTCTTTTCCTGTGAACCTTGTGTTATGCCCAGGATCATGAGTTACGTTCCAGCACTTGCCGAATGGCTCGTAGTAATATGCATTTACAATATTGCCGTAATTGTCAAGTAGGTAGGTGGTGGAACCAAGGCCGTCGTGCAGGAAATAAAAGGTTTGCTTTATTCCTGAAGGCAGATAGCGTATCTTGCCCAGTATCTCCCCTGCTCCATTTAGGTATTCATTGGTAATATTCCCGCTGTTATCTGTTTCCAAAATTTCACTCATTCCATCCCACAGGTAGTTAATCGTCGTAAGTCGTACGTCGTACGTCGAACGTATACGACGACCGTCTCCATCATAGGCAAACCTGGCAATTGTAGTTCCAGATTGTTTCACCTCTGTTAATTGGTTCCTGAAATCCCAGGAGTAGGTGAAATTACCTTTGGTTGACAGGTTTCCGTTATTGTCATAGGTGTAGCTTACAGCATTGGCAGTTCCCAATTCATTTGCGTCGTTATATGAATAATCATCTATCTCTGCATCCTTATCCTTGTAATACGTCCTATTGCCAACAGGGTCATAAGTATATTCCTGTGCTCCCCTCTTTGGGGTGCTTACACCCGTGAGCTGATATAGATTGTCGTAGGTGTATGAAGTAATGCCCATATTCGTTGTCATGCTTGTTCTGTTGCCTGCATTGTCATATGTGTAATCGTAATGGTCAAAGAGAACGCTAAACTTGTTGTAATGTTTTATGCTTAATAGTCTATAATTATTCTGGTTGTATTCATAGGTGGTATACACCCCGTTTGGATAGGTCATTTTGGTCCTGTTACCCAGCTTGTCATATTCATAGCTGACAGTGCCGAAGCTAGGTTGTGTGATTGAAACCAGCCTGCCCGCATCATCATAAACGTAGTTAGTTGTCCCTTTCGGCGTTATCATACTTGTCCTGTTGCCTGCGGCGTCATAGCCGTATTCAATAACTGCCGGCTGGCCATTGACAATCTGTGGATATGTAATTTTTACAAGCCGGTTTAAATCATCATAATCATAGCTGGTTACGCCCTGCGCATCCGTCATTGTCTTGCGGTTACCGAACTTGTCATAGGTATATGAGACAATCCCGTCAGAAAGCAAGCGGTTGACTTCGTCATAAGTATAGCTGGTAATATGCCCGTTGCCGTCTGTCATGCTTGCGCGATTGCCGACCGCATCATAGGTGTAATTTACGGTCTTGTTTTCAGCATCCTTTGTCTGCGTAAGGCGATTGAGAGAATCATATGTATATTCTGTCCTATGCCCGTTTGCGTCAACCATTGCGGTACGGTTACCGTTAGGATCATATTCGTATGATGTGGTATGGCCTGACGGATCCGTAACAGATACTAACTGGTCATTGCTATCATAGGAATAATATGTAGTATAGCCGTTTGCGTCGGTTATGCTTGTGCGGTTGCCGTTCTGGTCATAGGTATAGCTTACGGACGTGCCGTCCGGATAGGAGGTCGCTGTCAGCCTGTCCGCATCGTCCCAGGTATATCCGGTGACTTTGCCGTAGGCATCGGTCTTGCTTGTGCATCTGCCGAGTGTATCATAGGCGTATTGAGTGGCATTACCGAGAGGGTCAGTAACACTTGCAAGGTTTCCATACTGGTCATAAGAAAAGGTGGTGGTTTTACCTCTTGGGTCAGTCATTGAAAGGCGCTGCCCATATCCGTCATAAGTATAGGAAGTAGCGTTGCCGAGAAGGTCTGTTGTCCTTAAAAGGTTCCCGTTCCCGTCATATTCATTATTAACAATCTGGCGCTCCAAGGCATCAAATATCTTGATAACATTGCTGAAGGTAGCTTCATACTCAAATGAAGTCAGGTTGTTATAGGCGTCCTTGATGCTTAAGCAGTTCCCTTTTGGATCATATGTATAATCGGTTGGATGCGCGTTTGCATCCGTTGTTCTTGTTTTTGCCAGATAGAAAGCGTCCCAAACATAAGGCTCGTTGTTGTTATAGGCGTCTGTAACGTCTGTCAGGAAACCTTCATTAGAATAGCTATGTATGGTTTGCTTGTCATTTGCGTCCGTAAGTGTAGTCCTGATGGGATTTGTTCCGTAGCTAATTTTTATCTGTGACCTTTCCAACGCATCTTTTCCCTCTACTACCCTTCCGAAACTGTCATAAACAAAGGAATTGTTCGTATATCCCTTTGGGGAACGTGGATCATTTTTGACTGTTAAGTTGTGCTGTTTGTCATACGAATACTGGGCTGTGTATTCCGACCCAAAAACATAAGATAGATCGCCTTTATCATCATACTGGTAGTAAGTAACACGACCCGCGAAATCAGTCAGAGAGTATAATTTACCATCAGAATAGTCAAGAGTAATTAATCTGCCCGCTGAATCGGTTATAGACGTTAATAGGTCGTTGGCATTATACCCGAATAGGACCTGATTGTTGTTGCGGTCTGCTATTCTTGAAAGCCTGCCCTGAACGGTATAGTAGTACTGTGTGCCGTCGTTTCCTCTCTGGGTGTAGCTTGAATCTGCGTTTTTGGTAAGCGTAAAAAAGATTCCTGCTGGTAACTTATATGAACCATCGGGATTTTTAACATATCTGTATATAGAACCGTCTCCGCAATAATACAGGACGTCACTGTTTGCATCATTCTTAAGATAAATATTATATGAATAGGTCCACTTTGGACCAAGTGTTCCGCTGTAATCAGAAAGGCTGTTATAGGTGCGTGAGAACTGAATAGGAATACGGCCTGGGATATGAAGGTCCTGCACTGTGCTGATAATGTTACCAGAGTAGCTGCTTATCGGGTCATGAGGCTTTCCCTCAACAGGATTATTGCCGCTTAAATTCTCGCGGCCTTGTGTAGTCTTCAATCCTAAAACATCTACGGTTGCGTAGCCACCGTTAGTTAATACTTGAACAGTGTTTATTCCAGCAGTAGCGCCGGTAGTAAGAATAGCGTATGCTCTTCCCCAGATATCTGTCTCCGTAGATACAGGAGAAACTGAACCACCTCCAGCAACTACTTCGAATCTAACCGTAACACCAGAAACAGGTACATCGGAATAATCAGTAACTATAGCGACAATCTGCGAGGTATTTCCAACCTTTATAGTTGGTTTTGAAGCCATTGCATTTATATGATAATTTTGTGAATGATATTTAATAGTAAGAAAGTGGGAAGCAATATCCGGATATTTTTCATAATAGCCAGTCGCAATAATATTTGCCTCGTTATCAACAGCTACTCCTAATAAACTCTCATTCATACCCCCGTCATATCTTCTTGTAGACAAAAGATTTCCGTCAGGCGCATATTTGAGAATGAAGAAATCCCGATATCCACTAGAAGAAAAGTTTCCAACAACTATATTACCTACAATGTCTTCAGCTACATCTTTAGTTACCAAACTATAGCCTTCTGTGTGTTGGACCCACTGAATAATCCCATCCGGATCATATTTTATTATTTGGTAGCCTCCTATAACAATAATATTGTTGTTATAGTCGGTTGCTACTCCACCTGTTATATAGCTTGCAGGATAACCGCCATTATAACTGTAAATTCTTATCCACTTCTCATTTCCATAGGAATCATATTTTATAGTACGATGCTTATCATTCTCGACAGAATAACCAGAATGATGGCTAGTAGTAATCACATCCCCTAATTTATCTGTAGCCACACCAAAGCCTTCTTCTCCCCATCCTTCTCCGCTATCATATAACTTAAACCATAAAATATTTCCTATTTCGTCATATTTTATAGTAAGACAATTATCCCTTCCTTCATTATCACAAGAACCGTTAACAATGATATTTCCTGTATCGTCTGTGGCTATACCGCTAACTTCAGCTTCATTGCAGTAATATCTTCTTTCCCATAAGTAATTCCCCCCTGAGTCATATTTTAGAATAAAAAAACACTCTCCAGATTCCCATTCAGCAGTTGAAGCAATTATAATATTTCCAGTACTATCAATAGCCACTTTAGGCTCATATAACCACTCCCCACTATAATATTTCTTATCCCATACAATATCACCATTAGGGGCATATTTGATTATATAAATATCATCTTTTTCAGGCCAATTCCTCCAGGACTCACCAACTATCACAATATTTCGTGAGGGATCTGTAGCTACATCACAAGCATAGTCGGCGATTCCACCAGAATATGTCTTAATCCAGAGAATATCGTTCTCTGCAAAAGAATTCGGAGAAGAAAACAAATTTAAAACTAAAATCATTGATAAAAAAATAAAAGGAATTTTAAACTTAGTTTTCATATTTATTCCCTATTTTAGTTTTCGAAATAATTTTTCAATGGCTTGCATAATTTCCATTTGCGATTCTTTTCTTTCTTCTTGACTTAATAAAATTTCTAGCGATGGAATCGCTCGAGTATCTCCTAGCTCCGCCAGAGCAAGTGCTGCACTCCTTTGGGTATATTGATTCTCGTCTTTAAGCGCAGCAACCAATGGCTCTGCTGCTTTTAAATCTTTTATCCATCCGAGGGCCCGTGCTGCCCTACTTCTAACCCCTGGCTCTTTATCTCTTAAAACGGTAATGAGAGGTTCCACAGTAATGGTATCTCCTATTTTTCCCAGAGCATCTACTGCAAACATCCTGACCCATTTATCGTCATCTTTCAATGCAGCAATCAAAGACCTGACAGCCTTAGGATTTCTTATTTTTCCTAAAGCTCTTGCAGCAAACATTCTGACGCGTGGGTGTTCATCCTTTATAGCAGAAATCAAAGGATCAACTATTTCTGATCCTCTCATTTCTCCTAAAGTCCTAACCGCATGCATTCTAACAAACCAGTTTTCATTTTTAAGTCCTTTTCTTAATTCTAGGATGTAAGTATCTTGAGCCTGGATAGTGTTAACTACAAAAAATACAAACATTAAAAGCAATATCATCAATAAGAAATTTAGATTAATTTTTTTCTTCATTTTGATTAGCCCTGTATTAGGTGATTTAGAAACTATCATTCATTTTTTATAAGGCTTCTTTCTCAGACTATTTCTAGAGGATTTTTATTCATACAATAAGCAGTAAGAAAAAATTAAAATATGTAATTATAAAACAACGATTTTCGCTTCCCCTTAAAAAAGGCGCTCGTCCGCCACTAATACTTTGGCGGATTCAGCGCCTTGTGTTTATTACATTAATCCCGCTATTCTTCCTGCCCCAGACATCCGTTGAATAAAGATATGCCAGGACATCTGAGAAAGAATAGATCCGTGCTTTTTCTCTTTTAAAAAACATAAAACCTCTTGGGCATTTACAATTTTAGCCCTGTTTGGCGCTCCTTTCTTTGAATTACCCCGCGGCAAGCCGCGGGGAGTTAAATCATAATTTTGATAAAACAGTTGAAAATTAAAGGTTGAAAGTTAAAGGTTGAAAACTAAAGGATTGTAGGAAGAGAAATCGGCAGAGATTTTTGTGGGTTAGGAAGATGAGTAAATGGGGAAGCTAAAGAAGTTATTGAATTTTGTATAATTCGTTAACATTTTTTTAGTGTCATTGCGGGCAGAACCCGTGGCAATCTAAACATGAGATTGCTTCGTCGCTCCGTTCCTCGCAACGACGGATTGTCCCAAAGTGATCCCCCAAAGGGATCCCCTTGGGGCCTTTGGGACTTCGCTATCGCTCGCAAAGACATTTGTAAAGCTATTTTGCAAAATTGTAGTAGATATATCTGTATTATAACCTGAAACCGCTGGTTTGTCAAGAAAAAAGCTATCTCTCGATCCCAGAGGCGAAGAGAAAATAACCCTCCTCAGAACAGCTGGCCTATGCTGAAGTGGGGTTCCCAGCGGTCTGCCGCTATATAGTTTCCCGCGGAGCTAAACCTGTACCCGAAATCAAAGCGGATGGTCCCGACCGGCGTGTTTATCCGTATGCCGAATCCGGCGCTCTTCTTAAGCGTGTTCAGATTGATCTCCGTGTCCTTCCACAGGTTTCCCATGTCAAAGAAAACGATGCCTTTAAGAAGGCCCTCTGTTCCGGGTATGGGAAACCTTATTTCGGTATTGGTGTACAGAAGCGATTTGCCTCCGGTGGCATCCTGCGGCAGGCATCTTTCCGGATAACCGCGGATGGTGTCGGCTCCGCCCCCGTAGAATTTTTCATACACCGGCACGTCCGCCGAAGCGCCGAACGAGTCGATAATACCGGCCCTCATGTGGAACGCGAGCACCAGCCACTTGAGCCCGAAAAGCTTTGAATAAGTGCTGAAATCCATCGTCGGGCTGTGGAAATTGTTGCCTCCGCCCAGGATCCCTCCTGCCAGCCGCTCTGAAATATTGAGATAAATGCCCTGGGTCGCATCAAAAATATTATCCCTGGTATCCCTTACGTAGGAAAATGCCATGCTGGAGGTCACGTTTGTCCCCGCCTGGTCTTTCACGTCCTGGGACGCTGAATCGCCGACATTATAAACCTCAACGTTCTCGTATTTATACTGCATGTAGATCTTGTCATAATCCGTTATCAGCCTGCCGACTTTTAACGCCCCTCCTACCCTTTTCTCCGTATAGTAATATTCTGTCCTTTCCCTGATAGTGTGGAAAATATCCACGCCGATCGAGGTGGGCGTGTCCAGGAACCAGGGCTCGGTAAAACTGGCCTCTATATTCTGCTTCTGAGCCCCGAACTCCCATTTAAGGCTGAGGAACTGCCCGAGGCCCAGGAAATTGTTCTGGCTGTATTCGAGGTAGCCCAGCAGGCCGTCCAGAGAATTATACCCGGCGCCGAAACTCACCATGCCGGTCCTTTTTTCCTTCACCGTTACCACCAGGAGCATCTTGCCCTTTTCAGAACCGGGCTCGGTGGAAATGTCCACCTCCTCGAAAAATCCAAGGTTGTAGATCTTCTGGCGGCTCCTTATTATTTTCTGCGTGTTGAAAACCTCGCCTTCCCTGACGGTAAGCTCCCTGCGCACAACCTTGTCTTTCGTTATGGCATTGCCGGTTATCTTTATCTTCTCGATGTAAACGAGCTCCTCTTCCTGGATGTCCACGATAATGGATATTATCCCGCTTTCTTCCTGGATGTCCGTAAGGGGAACTATCCTGCAGAGTATGTAGCCTTTCTCCGCGTATTTACCCTGCAAGTTCCTCATGTCCTCGATGAATTTTGACTGGTTGAATATGACCTTCTCTTTGGTTGACAGCGAATCCCTTACTTCTTTTTCCGTAAAAATGGAATTGCCCTTTATCTGTATCCTGTCAACCTTGATGCGCGTTCCCTCGTGGAGCTTTATGTCTATCACGAATTTTTCTTTCGCTTTTTCTTTTTCCGGGTAAGCGGCAGACGGAGCCCTGTATGCCGCGTCAGGCGGGTCGATGCCTATCAGTATATATCCTTCGCTCCTGTAGAAATCCGCCAGTTTGTCTATATCCTCTTCGAGTTTCCTTTCGCTGTACCACTTGCCCGGCTTTACCTGCATTTTCGCGAGCAGCTGCTTAGAATTATACGCCCTGTTGCCTAAAAAGTTCATCTCATCAATCTTGACCCTCCTGCCTTCCTTGATGGTGAATTTAATATTCGCGGCATCCTTCTTGGTCTCTATCTCGTGGGTCACGGCCGTGAACGGGAATCCCCTTTCTTCGTAGATATCCAGTATTTTCCTTTCGTTCTGTTTCAGCCTTACCTCATCGCAGGCGCACGTATCGCCCTTTTTGATGTCAAGGGCGTCTTTGAGCGTGCTTTCCCACACGGACTTCCTTCCCTCAAATTTTATTTCGCCAACATCGGGTTTTTCCTTCAGGCTGAAGATCAATTTAAGCCCGTCTTCGAATTCCTCGACTTCTACCGAAGCGTCAAGGAAATATCCCATTTTATATATGGATCTCAGGTCTTCGCGCAGCCTGGAGGATGAAAAATCATCGCCCGGCCTCATGCCGATGGCTTCCAGTACAGGCGTGTCGGGAATATTTATATTACCCTTCACCTCAATCTTCCTGATTATGGTGGTCTGGGCGAAAGCGCAGGCCGTGCAGAAAAAGCCTGCTAAAAAAATAAGAACGGCGGTTCTTCTCAACATATCCCCTTTTATGTCATTGTGTAGCAATCCAAATACAAGATTGCTTCGCTATCGCTCGCAATGACATACCTATATAGGAAATTTATTATATCCAGATTTGCGTTTTTGTCAATTAATTCGCCATTAAAGCCGGAAGCTTGCCTCTAAGAAAAGCTCATATTCGGTTTTAAGCGGATCGTCCTTGGGCCGGTAGTTGAACCTTGTTTTCACGTTCCCGATAATAGTATATTCCACTCCCCACTCGCTTGTCAGGACACCGCCTTTTTCCAGTATAGCTTTATAATCCACGTAAAGGTTGTTAACAATGTATTTCCCTATCTCGACGCTTGAGCCTTCAAACGGGGTCAGAAGGGTAATGGACCCGCTCTCGGATGAAGTGGCCATGGCGATGTTTTTCAGCATCTCGCTCTTTATCCTGAAAACATCAACGCGCAGGGCCCTGCGGACAGCGGAAGAAATGGGTTTTGTGATATACTGCGCTTCTATGCCTCCGGTCAGCATGCCCAGAGCCTCCTTTTTAAGGAGTTCCCTGAACTGGTCCTCTGTGATCGCGCCCTGATCGCTCTGGTAGAAATCCGGGTTCAGCAGAGCAAGCATCTCAGCCCTGCTCACAGGCGGTTCGCTTGTAAGCACCGGCTCTATCTTCCCCATCTCGCCCTTGAATTCAAGCGTCAGCTTTTTGCCGCCAACCCTGGCAGTGCCTTTGGCGTCAAGATACCCTTTTATCACGGATACCCCGTCCTCGTTCACCGTGGCTGCCTCGTAAGAGGAGCCTTTAACGACCTGGAATTCGGCGTTCATGTAGGTGAACCTGCCCCTTTCCGCTTCCCCCCTGCCTTTCGCGAAAATCGAGGTGCCGTCCCACCTGAACACGAAACCGGAGTCTCTTGCTATCTCCACCTCGACAAAATCGTTGTAGTACCTGTTGTTGCTTTTGAAAACCATTTCAACATCCCATTTCAGGAACGAAAGGAAATCAAGGCCGCCGCCTCCCTGCTTGGCGCCGGGAATGTCCGTGAACGCCATGTTCATTATGTTAACCTTGCCTTTCGCGAGGGCTGAATCAGCGCTGCCTTCTATATCCAGGAGGATCGCGATCTCGCCGGCGGCGAAATTCGGGAGGCTCACCCTCATAGGTATCCTATAGTCGTTCTTCACGTGTATGCTGAGTTTCACAGGCACCCACTTGCTGTACTCTATGTCTCCGTTAAAGAAAAGCGTTGTGCCGCCCGTGAACACGCTTGAATCAAGCTTCATTAATCCGGTCTCGAAATCTACGACAGCTCGTATATCACTGACAGGGTCCTTCACTCCTACGAACGCCAGCTCGCCGTTGTAAAACTTTGCCGACCCTGAGTATGCCGGATCGCCCATATCCCCGGCTATATTCAGATCAACGTCTATCTGCCCGGAAGCATTGGTCAGGTCACCCGGAAAGAAGATCGCGAGGTTGCTCATTTTCTCAACATAGCGGATGTTAAGGTCCATCACCTGGTCTGAAAGCGATATAATGCCGCTGACAAGCAGCGGTTTTGTGTTCCCCAGGCACAGCGCAAGCTGCCGGATCTCAACCTTTTTTTCCCCGAAAGAGATGCCCCCTGAAAGGTAATAATCGTTCTTGGAAACCGCGGGTATGAATTCAAGCTTCCCCTCGGAATAGCTCAGGCTTGTTTTAACTGACCTGCCCAGCTTCTTGTTTATCATTGCGTCGTATATCCCCGCGTCGCACGTGAACCGGGGAGACTTATCAAGCCCCGTTATTCTTCCGTTCAGATAAAAGGGCGCCGCTACCAGGAACGCGGGATTCTCTCCCTGGCCTGCCTGCACCCTAAGCCCCCCCTTAACCATGATGGTTATATCCTGTTTGAAGATCAGCACCAGACCCTCGTCCACCGTGAAGGTACTGTCTCCTTTTTTTGCCTCGATCCTGAACGAAAGGGTTTCGCCGTCAAGCCTCAGGTCTGTGATCTTTAGCATGTCGACAGCCTGGCCTTTGTATTCTATGGTCCCGGAAACCGCCGGGTGCTCGAATGTCCCGGCGATCTCAATGCTGCCCGACACTATGGCGTTCTCTTCGGTTTTGAAGCCTTCTGCGGCAGATGAAAAGATCCCCGCGATACTGGCAAAAAGGAGAGGGTTCTCCTCGTTCATGCTTACGGCTATATTGATGGTTTTGGATTTCAGGCCCAGGGAACCGTCAACCTGGGTACTGTTCAGACGCAGCTTCGAAATGACAACGGTATCCGCGGACGCGCAGATCTCACCTGTAAGGCGCATTATGGGCTCGGAAAAATAAGTCACGTTCATAACGCATTTATTGTTGCTTATAAGTATTTCACCTTTCGCATCCCTTCCGTTTATGAATTCCGGGGTTATTACCAGCGAATCGTTCCTGTACCTGGCGCTTATCACCGTGTCTTTTAAGCGGAATTTCATCCCTCCCGCCGAAGGTGTATTAGCCTGGACCGCTGACAGCGAACCTATGTTTATACCCGCGTCAAGAGCAAAGCTGCCGGCGAACTGCAGCCTGCCGGAAAGGCCGAGGTCTCCGGAAATTTTGTATCCCCCTGCGGCAAGATCCGTCAGAGCCAGTTTCGCGCTGAAAGGGATCCCCGCTTTTTCTGCCTTCAGCTCTATGTCCGCCTTCGCTTCTTTGCCGTAAATAACGCTTATCTTCTTGCCCAGGCTTTCCGCGAAGGGAAAATCTATGTCCAGCAGGATCTGCGGATATTTCCCTTCGGCAAAATTGAATTTTGATTCAAGTTTTTTCTGCGTGAGCCTGCCCTTGCCTGTGCCCGAAAGGACGGTCTCGCCCTTTATTTCGAGGAGTATGCCGGAGAATTCAAGGGCTTCCCTGCTGTAGAAAATGCCTGTTCTGAAATTGTACCCGGGAGAAGAAAAAAGCAGGCCGCCCTCGAAAACCGGCACGCCCGTTTTTTTCAGCACCCCCCTTTCCATCTCGATCCTGCCCTGCGGTAATTTCGCGGCCAGGGAAACCCGCATGCTTTCTGAATCGTCGGTGAACTCCAGGCCTACACCTTCGGCTTGCACTCCCCGGATATTCAGGCTCTTTGCGCTGAATTTCCCTTTTATCCCGGGACTGCCCGCATCCCCCTCGATCCTTGCCGTGAAAACCGCCGAATCAGCCTGAAAACCTTCAAACCTAATGGACCTTGAAACGAACCGCACGTCCATTTCCATCCTGGGTGATCTCGGGTCGTAAATAACCCCGTCTATCTTTGCCGAACCGACGTACGGGACAGCCGCGCCGATCTGCAGCCTGCCGCTGACCTTTGCCCTGTCAGAACCGAACTTCACGCTGCTGTTAAACTTGAGGGGCACCTTTATATCCCCGGATCTCAGCATCGCCTTCAGGTAGATATGCAGGGGCACAAAATCGCCTGTCTGCCTGTCGAAACCAAGGTTAAAATTTATGCTGCTTATGACGTTCTTGCCAAGCTCTACCCTGCCGTTTACCAGATTAACCTGGATCCCCCGCATATCCGGGGCAGCCTTGAAAAAACCGGTCCAGGACGGAAAAACCTGCGGTTTTATCTCTTCCCATTCCATCTCCCTGAACCAGAACGAAGGCGACTGGAGCGTCACTTTCCTCAGCGCGCTCAAAGGTTTCATGCGGTTGGAAAACATTTCTTTAAGGCTGTATTCGACGACTATTTCCTTTATCTTTACCCTGTAATCCCGATGGCTGACGTCCAGGCCGCGCAGGATAAGGAAATTCCCGTACAGATCAACGCTTCCAAGGAGTATCTTCGCTCCCAGCGCTTTCTCCGCCCCCGCGATAAAAGCGGTTTCCACGCCTCTGGCTATCCAGCCCGTTTTCCAGGCAGCGAATACACCGGTGCATATAAGGATGATCACCAGGACTGTTAATTCCAGCTTTTTCTTCATTTCAGCTCAAAATTCATTTCTATAGTTCCCCACTGCCTTGCCCTTTCCGGGCCCGGCGGTAAAGGCTCAAAACGCCACCTTTTCAGGGACTGCACCGCAAGGTTATCGATCTGCAGGTAACCCTTTTTCTCCACGAAAACATCTTCCACGTCCCCGTCCGGCTCAACCCAGAATTTCAGCTTGACCCTTGCCTCTATTCCTTTTTTCTGCGCCCATTCGGGATAAACGGGAAATTCGGAATAGAGCACCCTCCTGGAAGCCAGGGGCCCTTTTACGCCCAGCCTCTCGCCGGCGTATTTAGAGGCTTCGTTGCCCGAGGGGAAATCGGGGCCCTTTTTTGCCGTTACTTCCGCTCCCTGCGGCAGCTTTGTCTTTTTCCCCAGCCCTGAAGGAGAAACATCCCCTTTTATGGAAGGCACGGACGAGAGAGGGTTATAGTTAGGCTCGTTATATTTTCTCTGCAGGCGGTTTTCCACGTTGCTTGAGCTTTCCGTCCTGAACGGATATCTGACCCCGCCTCCCGTAAACATTCTCTGCGAAATTTTCTGCCCGGGCACCCGGGCAGGGCTCCCGCCCGACTCAACCTTCAGCGTCACGAGGGTCACCTCGATGACGGAGATCTTTTTCTGCATCGAACCGACGGAAAAAAGTGAAAGCAAAAGAAGCAGCAGCAGGTGCGCCCCGAAAGAAACACCGAGAAAATGGTTGAACGTCATCTCTTTTATCTTCATATATTTAATCCCGTAACATCGTTCATCGTGCATCGTGCATCGTCACTGATTTTTGAACTTTTAACTTTCAACCTTCAACTTTTAACTTTTAACTGTTTGTCAGGGTTCAGAGACCGGCTGGGTAGCCACGGCAAGCTTCTGGGCTCCGGCCTGTTTCGCAACGTCCATAAGCCTTACGATCTTCCCGAAAAACACGTCCCTGTCCGCCTTGATAACGACCAGCTTTTCGCGGCTTGCGAAGATCCTGGGTTTCAGCGCGTCCTTGAGATTCCTTTCCCACCTCACCTCTTCCTCGTTTATGAAAAGCCGGTCCTGGGAATCAAGGAATATCACCACGGCTTCCGTAGGCTCAAGCTCCCTTGTTGAAGCCTCGGGGAGCTTTATTTTAATGGCAGGCTGGGTCATGAAAGTCGTTGAGATTATAAAAAACACGAGGAGCAGGAACACTATGTCCGCAAGGCTGGTGGTCGGGATATTTGCCTCTATGCTCAGGTTCCTTTTGAATTTCATTATCCACCCCTTTTAAGCGTTTCTATAAGCTCCATGGATTCCTTTTCCATTTCAAGTATAAGGCCGTCTACCATACTTATGAAATAGCCGTGGAATACCACTGTCGGGATCGCGATGCACAGCCCCGCGACCGTGGTAATAAGGGCTTCCGCGATACCGGCTGCCACGACCGAACTGCTGGTCACGCCCCCGGCAGACACGATCGCCATAAAAGCGCTGTATAAGCCGGTTACGGTCCCGAGGAACCCGATAAGCGGAGCTATGTTGGAGATGATCGCGAGGCTCTTCAGGAACCTCTGCAAAGTAGGGATCTGGTGGTTGGCTTCGTCCTCGATAGCCTTCTCGATCTCCTCTTTCGGCAGGGACTGCCTTGTGATCCCCGCCTTGAAAATATAGGAAAGCGGGATCCTGGATTCATCGCATACTGAGAGCGCCCTGTCTGTCTGCCCGCCTACAAGCGCCTTTTTTACCTTATGCATAAAGATTTTTGTGTCTGTTTTTGTCTTTGACAGACTGTAGAACCTTTCCAGAACGACCGCCACCAAGATCACTGAACAAAGCAGCAGCGGATACATCATTACCCCGCCCTCAATAAACCATTTAGGCATCTTATCCTCCCTCAAAATAACGTGTCAACGTGTCAAAGTGTCAACGTGTCAAAGTTTAAAGCAGTAACTCTGACACGCTGATACGTTGATACTCTGATACGCTTTTAGAATTTTAGCTCGACTCCGCCCCTGAAGTTCCTTCCCCTGCAGGGGTATTCACTCATTGATTCGTAAAAAACATCGGCAAGGTTTTCAATATTAAAATACAATCTTATTCCGTCGCCGGCGTTAAAAGCGGTATTAAGGCCCGTCATGAAATAGCCCGGTATTTCCCTCGCGTTGGTCTGGGTGTCGGAATACACCGGACCCCTGTAGTTTCCCGCAACTTGCATTTCGAACCTGCCTATTTCATAACCGATGCTGTACGTGAACTCGTCCCTGGCAAGATAGGGAACGTGCATTTCGCTTGATACTATCTCCCGGTGAGTGAAACCTGCCTTTCCCACAATATCGCCCCCGAAAAGCTGGTACCTTACCCCAATGTTCCCGGCAGGCCCGAAATGGGTTACAAGAGGAATATTGAACGGCTGCCAGAGAGTATCCGTATCGCCGTATGCAATGAAATCCTGGATTATCCTGAAGTAAAACCCGGCGTCCCAGAAACCGCTGAACTTCCCATCTGATGAGTTGAACCTGCCTCTTACCCCCGCGTTAATGTCCCAGGAATGCTCCATGCCCAGGCCCGGGTTGAACTGCGTGAAATTCCCCAGGAACATCGCGTAACCGGGAAGAACGCTTGTCCTCCTGAAACCCGCGTCCATTGTCATGCCGTTTTTCATCTCGCAGGAAACATCAACTTCCGGGTTCAGGATAAACTGGTCGATGAACCTGTAAGGCCGCAGATACCTGGCGGCTGCCCTGAACCGCCATTCCGGGATCCCGGCTATCCTGAATTTGTCTTCAACTGAAAGGCTGAAATTGCCTCCGGACCGGGACAGGCTTTTCCTTTCCTCGTATTCATACTGCACTTCGCCTGCGACCGCGTGGTCGGTAAACTGCGCGCTTATACCCAGCTTTGCGCCGCCCCTGACTTCCTCGGCCGTGGCAGCCGGAAGAACCGCAGTATTGACGTTTGGCATCCTGTCGTTGATGTAAGCCGATGAATACCCTGGGGTAAAGATGATCGACAGATTCCCGAAATTCCCCTTCCAGCCGATCCGCACGTCAGCGTTCCTTGTCCAGTGGTTGAGAATGTTGCCACCTGCGGCAAGCAGAGCCGGGTGCGTCAGGCCTTCATTCCTGTCATAGTATTTAAGCGAGGAAAAGATCGACGATTTCAGAAAAAACGGAACCGAGAAATCAGCGTTGAAGTTATCCGCGGAGTAATTCTGCAGCCTTGAGTTTACCCCGTAGTCTCCTGTTTTTATCCTGTCCAGCAGCAGCAGGAAACCTATTCCGGCCTGCCTCCCCCCGGTCACCTTCCATTCAAGGTAATCATATCCCCCGCCGTAAAGGCCTATCGTGAAAAAGGACGCGCTTGCCTGCTGTTCCTTTGCCATGGAGCCCTTGGGCAGGAGATTTTTTGCCGCGGGCCTCGGACTCTTTACCGGTTTGTCGAACAGGTCTGTTGACTTATCCTGGCCCGTGATCGTGACCGGCGGCAGGATTATCGGCTCGTCCGCGAAACCCGTGTAACGTGCAACGTGTAACGTGTAAGGCAGGATTAAAAAAGTTATTAAAAAGAATTTTAGGGTTAAACTGGAAACTGGACACTGGTCGCCCCTGCGGCGACCCGCCGATGAGGCGGGACACTCTGACACTGTCTTTATGGCTGCCTCCCTGCTACTGTATTCTGCCAAGTTCTTTCTTTGCCTCCGCGGACCAGCTTGAGTCCGGGTATTTCTCGATCACCTTCTTCAGGTATTCCTTCGCTTCCTTTGCTTTGCCGCTCATAAGAAGCGATACACCCATTTTATATTCGGCCTCAGGGTGCATATCGGTTACGCCGGGGTACAACACTACAACCTTCAGGTACTCGGAAGTCGCGTCTTCATATTTGCCGGTATTAAAAAGGCAGTCACCGGTTTTCAGCTGCGCAGCCGCACCCACTCCGCTGCGCCTCGGGGAAAGTAAAGCTGATTTCTGGAAATACGGGAGCGCGTCTCTGTACCTGCCCGCGTCAAAATATATCTGGCCCAGCCTGTAGCCTGCCTCCGGCAGGAAATCGCTGTTCGGGTATCTAGCGATAAAAGATTTGAAAATAGCTTCGGATCTCCCGGTATCCCCAAGCTGCGAGTAGCAGACTCCCGTCCTGAATTCCGATTCCATGCAAAGGCGTTCCTCCTGCGGGTATTTCTTTGCGACCTCGGCGTAAGCCGCGATAGCGTCCCTGGCCTTCTTTTTCTTCAGCAGTATGCCGGCCACGCCCATCTGCGCCCTGGCGGCAAAGGAACTCTGGGGCGAATTGGCAAGCACGAAATTATAATATGAAGACGCTTCGTCATAATTGCCCTTTCTGCCCTCAAATTCGGCTATCTTGAAAGCCGATTCAACCGCCATGTCGCTCTGCGGGTATTTTTCTATCACGACCCTGTAGGTCTTAACCGCACTCTCGGCCTTGCCGTCCATGGAATAGCTGCACGCTATCGCGTAAAGGGCTTCCGCCTCAAGCTCTCCGGACAGCAGAACCGATTCATAAGCCTTGCGCGCCTCATCATACGCGCCCAGGTTATACATCGAATCTCCCAGCCTGTAAAGGGCGTCAGACCGCAGGGCGGCTGACGGGTACCTGGCGGCAAGCATCCCGAAGGATCCGGCTGCATCCCTGAATTTCCCCTGCTTGAAATACGACCACCCCAGCCAGTAAAGCGTGTTTACAACCAGCTCCTCGCGTTTTTCCGCGGGAACGGCCTTTTCATTCTCCAGGATCTCCAGGAACAGAGGGACCGCCCGGGTGAAATCGTCCTGCTTATAATACGCGTAAGCGATCTGGTACTTGACCTGGGGCTGTCCGGTGTCGCCGGCGGTTTCCTCCACTGCCTTCCTGTAATATTCAAGCCCTATATTGTACTTTTTTTCCGCGATATAACAGTCCGCTATGCCCAGCATCGCGTCGCGCCTGATGCTGCCGAACCTTTCCGGCGCCTGAACCGCTTCGCCGAAAGCGTTGCGCGCGCCCGCGTAATCGCCCTTCCGGTATAAAATTGCGCCGATCTGCAGCCACGCGTCAAGCACGAGCTCATCCCTCACGCCCTTTCCCCTGTATTCCCCTATAAAATTCCTGAAGCCGGAAACGGCATCCTCTGTTTTCCCCGGCCTGTCAAGCGTTACTGCGATCCAGTATTTGACATCCGGCGCAAGGTCGTGCGCTGGAAAATCGCCTAAAAATTTCCCGTAGAGTTTCAGCGCTGAACCGTAATCCCCCCGTTTGAAAAAGCAGTCCGCTATACCCTTGTCCGCGTATGGAACAAACTCACCTCCGGGATAATCCTTGCGGATAGCGTGAAAAACCGTTTCAGCGCCCGCCCAGTCGTTCAGGCTGTAATACGCGTTTCCAAGCTGGTAAAGCACGAAATCGCCGCCGCTTTCACCGGCGGAAAACGACGCAAGAACGTCTTTGTAAGCACGGACTGCTCCCGCGTTGTCTCCCATGCCCTGCAGGACCTGGCCTTTCAATACTTTCGCCTCTGCTGCAACCGAAGAATCAGGGAAATCTTTCAGGATTTTTTCAAGACTGGCAAGCGCATCCTTAAGGTCGCCCCTCCTGAACCTGCAATAAGCCAGCGAATAATAGCACTGGTCCAGATAGGACGATACGGGATACTCTTTGATCAGAATGGTGTAGATACCTGTTGCAGAAAGAAAATCGTTCTTTTTATAATAGGATTCGCCGAGGAAAAACAGGGCGGCGTCCGCGGCCTTGCCTTTCGGAAAGTTGGTAATTACCTCCTGCAGCTTCAATATGGCCCTGTCGTATTCATCCTGAAAAAAATAAACCTGCCCGGTCCTGAGCAGGAGAATTTCCTCATATTGTTTTGACCTCACCATGCCGTAACGAACAAGCGCTTCCTTGAAACGCGCCGTATTAAAATAACACTCGCCCGTAAGGAATTCAACATCGTCTGTCCTGGAACTCGCGGGATGCGAATCCCTGAAAGCCTGCAGGCGGGTAAGCGCAAGTTCGTAAAGCCCTCTCTCATAAAGGCCGTACGCAACGCTGAACTCGTCTTCTTCCGCCATCCCCTGAGCGTATAAATTATCGTGTAACGTGTAACGTGTAACGTGTAAGGGGAAGAATAAGAGTAGTATAAGAAACAGTTTTAGAGATATAGGAGTTTTAAGCATAGTTTTTATTTTAGGTGTTTGAGTTAGTGTTAGTGTTAGTGTTAGTATTGGTTTTGTCAGACTATTTTCGCCTGAACCGGTATCGCCTCCTCGAATACAAGAACGTCTTCTTTTGCCTTAACGAATACTTCCCCACCCTTGAATTTGCCTGTCAGCATCTCGGATGACAGCGGGTCTTCAAGCATTCTCTGTATCGTCCTGCGCAGGGGCCTGGCTCCAAAAGCGGGGTCAAAACCGGCTTTCGCGAGCAGTTCTTTCGCGTCGTCGTCAAGGATTATGCGTATGCCTTTCTGGCTCAACCCCGAGTTGATCTCTGATATCATCAGGTCCGTTATTTTCAGTATTTCCTCTTTGCCAAGAGGCCTGAAAACCACTATTTCATCCAGCCGGTTCAGGAACTCGGGGTTGAACGTGCGCTTGACCTCTGACATCACCTTGTCTTTCATGTCCTGGTAGGTCCCTTCTTTGTCGTCAACGGTCTGGAAACCCATGGAGGTCTTTCCCCTCACGATCTCCCTTGCCCCTATGTTCGCGGTCATTATGATCACGGTGTTGCGGAAATCAACGGTATGGCCCAGGTTATCCGTCAGCCTTCCGTCATCAAGGACTTGCAGCAGTATGTTGAAGACGTCCGGATGGGCCTTCTCTATTTCGTCCAGCAGGACCACGGAATACGGTTTGCGCCTTACTGATTCGGTCAGGACCCCGCCTTCGTCATAACCCACGTATCCCGGCGGCGCGCCTATCAGGCGCGAAACGCTGAATTTTTCCATGAATTCCGACATATCGACGCGCGTAATGGCGTCCTCGTCCCCGAAAAGGAAACCCGCGAGGCTCTTCGCGAGCTTTGTCTTGCCCACTCCGGTGGGTCCCAGGAAAAGAAATGACCCGGTCGGCCTGCGTATGTCTTTAAGCCCTGTCCTCGCCCTTCTTATCGCCCTGCTTACAACGTCTATCGCCTCCTTCTGGCCTACTACGGCCTTCTGGAGATCTTTTTCCATGTTCAGTATTTTTTCCTGATCCTTCTGGGTCAGCTTCAAAAGCGGGATCCCCGTCCATTTGGAAACTATGTACGCGATGCCTTCCTCGTCAACAACGGATTCGCCGTGCTCGAGCTTGTGCTTGTCCCACTCGCGCTTCACGGACTCGAGCTTATCCTTCAGCTTTTTTTCTTTATCCCGTATATTCGCGGCGCTCTCAAATTCCTGGTTTTTGATCGCCGATTCTTTTTCTTTCGTCACCTGCTCAAGGTCGGCTTCCATGGTCTTGATATCGGGGGGGCGCGTCGTTGTCATAAGTCTTGCGCGCGACCCGGCTTCGTCTATAAGGTCGATCGCCTTGTCGGGGAGGAACCTGTCCGAGATATACCTGCTGCTCAGTTCAGCTGCCGCCTCAAGCGCTTTGTCCGTTATCTTTACCCTGTGGTGCGCTTCGTATCTGTCCCTCAGCCCTTTTAATATCTCTATCGTCTCCTGCACGCCGGGCTCTTTCACTTTTACGGTCTGAAACCTTCTCTCCAGGGCGCTATCCCGCTCGACATATTTCCTGTAATCGTCCAGCGTTGTTGAGCCTATGCACTGTATCTCCCCTCTGGCGAGCGCGGGTTTGAGGATGCTGGCAGCGTCAATCGCGCCCTCCGCGGCTCCCGCGCCGACAAGGTTGTGTATCTCGTCAATAAAAATGATGACGTTGGCGGACCTCCTGATCTCATCGACGACCCGTTTCAGGCGCTCTTCGAATTCTCCCCTGTATTTTGTCCCGGCAACAAGCGCGGGAAGGTCAAGGCTGATGACCCTTTTTTCCAGCAGCACTTCCGGCACGCTCTTCGAGACGATCCTCTGCGCGAGCCCTTCGACTATAGCGGTCTTCCCGACTCCGGGATCGCCTATCAGCACCGGATTGTTCTTGGTGCGCCTTGCCAGGATCTGGGTGATCCTTTCGATCTCGTCCTGCCTGCCTATCACGGGATCGAGCTTGCCTTTCTCCGCCAGTTCCGTAAGATCCCTTCCGAAAGAATCTATGGTCGGCGTCTTGCTTTTCTTTTTTATGCCCGTAGTCGAATCAACGCCCATTCCCTCTAACTGTGATATCACGGCGTCGCGTATCTTCCCCAGATCTGCGCCAAGGTTCTGCAGGACCCTTGCGGCAATGCCTTCTTCCTCCCTTATCAACCCCAGGAGCAGGTGCTCGGTGCCCATGTAGTTATGCTTAAGGTTCTGGGCTTCTTCCATGGCAAGCTCAAGCACCTTTTTAGCCCTTGGCGTAAAAGGTATTTCACCCAGCACAAGCATCGCGCGGCCCTTGCCGACTATTTTTTCCACCTCGATACGGACCTTGTCAAGGTCAACGTTCAGGTTCTGCAGCACGTCAGCGGCAACCCCTTCGCCGAGGCGCACCAGGCCAAGCAGTATGTGTTCTGTCCCAACATAATCATGATTAAGCCTCCTTGCCTCTTCCTGGGCAAGAAGGAGGGCGCGGCTCGCCCTTTCCGTGAACCTTCCGAACATCACAAACCCCCTGTTATGTCTAACACAAACGCATTAAGTAATCAGTCATTGCGAGGTCCGATGGACTCCGAAGAGTCATACGGACTCCTTCGGAGAACAGAATGACGAAGCCCCGGAGGGATCTTCGGGACAATCCGACGTAGTCGTTGCGAGAAGCGAAGCGACGAAGCAATCTATAGATTGCCACACTCACTTCGTTCGTTCGCAATGACATCGTCAGGTTATTTTGTACATTTGTAGTATATGGAAACACAATATATATATTATACCATAAAAACGGGAAAAAATCAATAAAAAAATCCCGACTTCACAGCCGGGAACCCTTTTCAATTAAAAATGCCCTAAAGGATTCCTTCGGAAAAAAACTAAAAATGCAAAATTTATAGATAGTAATTCCACTATTTTTAATTTCAAATTTAAATTTTCTAATTGTTTTCCTGTTCTTTCGGTAGATGAACATCCACCTCCTTCATGCATTTGTCTATCGCTTCCCGGATCGCTTTGCCGGGCAGGATATTCCAGAATGCAGCGTCGCCGAATTTCACCCCGGCGAGTTCGTCTTTTTCCTCACCGGATTCCTCCGGCCCGAACAACTGAAGCTCAAACCCGTCTTTTTTTGCCTCCGCGTTCAGCGTCTGGGTGTATATCTCCTCATCGGTAATTATATCCAGTTTGATCTCGACTGTAGCAACTGTCGTCTTGTACATTACGGGCCAGACGAGCATCGTGTTGTCATTGTAACCGAAATCCGTGATCTCACCCGTTATGATCATAAAACCGGGAAATTTCTTTCTAAGGTCTTCCGGTCTGTCCTTCCAGGACCTTTTCCGGAATACTGGTATTTCCTGGTACCTGCGCACGAGCTCTTCTGTTATTTGCCCCGGTATTTCGTTCTCCAGGTCCCAGTCGCCGCTGTAACCGCTCAAGTTGATGAAATTCGTGATCAGGATGTTGCCGGCTTCAGCGCGTCCCTGCAGGTCCGGCAGTAAAAGCTGGCATGCGAAACATGCGCCTAAGGCGCAGACAAACAAAAAGCATTTCAGCAGACTTTTTCTTTTCAATTATCTACTTTAAAAGGATGATCTCGACCCTGCGGTTCTGCTCCCTTCCTTCTTTTGTGGCGTTGGAAGCCGCGGGACGGTCAGGCCCGTAACCTGTCGTTGTTATCCTTTCCCTCGCGATCCCCTTGTCGATAAGTATCTTCGCAACGGCCTCGGCCCTGGCTGTCGAAAGCTTGACGTTGGCGTCCCGGCTGCCTATCGAATCGGTGTGGCCTTCTACGCTGATGTTCTCGGAGGTCGTACCCAGAACCTCTGCCAGTTTATCCAGTATCGGAAGGCTCTTCGGGTTAAGCGTGGAACGGCCTGTCGCGAAAAGCGTACCCGCGTTCACACTGACGCTTACTCCCCTTGCGCTGTCCCTTATGACCACGTCCTTCGGCCTTTCTTTGGCCAGCGACTCGAATTTCGTCTTTAACTCGGCGGATTTTGCCTCGGCCGCGAGCTTTTCCTGCTGCTCCCTGTCCGCAAGCGCCGCTGCCTCGGTTCTTGCTTTTTCCGCGTCGGCTGTCGCCAGTGCCGCTTCCTGTTTCTTCTTTGCCGCCTCTGCTTTCAGCTTTTCGGCTTCCTGCGTGGAGGTCTGCAGTTCTGCCTGCTTTACGAGTTTCTCCGCCTCAAGGATCAAATTCCCGGCTTCCTGCGCTTTCTGTTTTTCTTCCTGTTCCTTTTTCGCCTTCTCTTCGAGAAGCCTTTGCGCTTCCGCTTCTTCCTTCTGCTTCTTTTCCTCCGCAAGCGCCTGGCGCTTTGCCTCAAGTTCGGCTTTCTGCCTCTCTTCTTCTTCTTTCTTCAGCCTTGCTTCTTCGGCCTTCCTTGCCTTTTCTTCCTCGGCCTTCTTTGCAAGCACATCAAACATGTCGAAATCCGCGCCGAACGAGAACCTGTGCGTCAGGAGGGGAGCGTCGATCATTAAAATATTCATCGCGTAATCGATCCGATAGCGGAAAGGCTCTTCGTTCCTTGATCTTTCAAGCGCCTTCTCTGAGGACACAATAGACTGGGAAAGCGAACTTATCCTGGGTTTCAGCTGGGATATTTTTGCCATTGTAGACTTTAAAGATTTTCTGGTTTCTTTGGCTTTCAATGTGGGCTCTATCTGTTCCTTTTCTGCTTCAAGCTTTTCAAGCTCAGCCCGCTTGGCCTGCAGGGTATTGCTTGCTGACTGGTGCAAATCCTCTTCTTTCTTTATCCTTGCTTCCTCTAATTTCTTTGCGTCCTGCTCTTTTTTCTTAAGAGAAGTTATGGATCGTGAAAGGGAAAGGGTTTTGGATTTTGCCTGCGCGAGTTTTGATGCAAGAGCGGGCTTGGCTTTTTTGTCTGCTGCTTCAAGCTGCTGGCTTATTTGTTCTTTTTCCGCATTAAGTTTTTCCAGCTCGTCTTTCTTTGTCTGGATTTCGCTCTGGGTTTTCTCGTGTAAAGAAGCCTCTTTCGCTATTCTTGCCTCTTCCTGCTTCTTGGCATCCGCTTCTTTCTTCTCAAGCGCTGCAATGGATTTGGAAAGGGCGGTAATCTTGGATTTGATCTGGCTAGATTCGGCCTTAAGATTAACGGGTGGCTTTTCCTCTGCCGGGGCCGACTTTAACTGTTCCGCCATTTCATCCGCCTGGCCCTGAAGCTTTTCCTGTTCATCTTCAAGTTTTCTCAATTTACTTTTTTGCGCGTCTATGTCATCCTCTATTAACTTGGCGATTTCGCTTTTGTCTCTGTTTTCACCAAAAGATGCCCCTGCGCTAAAGTTCATCCCTTCGGTAAGGTCAAGGAATGTGGCGCCGCCGCGCACGGTTATCGGCAGCCCGGTGAATTCTTTAAGGTCCCTTTCTATTCCCAGGCAGATGTTGGAAGAGGTTTTGATATAATAGGAATTATAATGG
>Ga0210056_1000671_pt1 | contig 29066 bp, 32 predicted proteins | sample CryGeyCG2014_080_2_FD_183965 | JGI IMG/M metagenome (GOLD analysis project Ga0210056, IMG submission 183965) | Groundwater microbial communities from aquifer - Crystal Geyser CG07_land_8/20/14_0.80 (SPAdes) (version 2) | ecosystem: Environmental > Aquatic > Deep subsurface > Groundwater | place...
GACGTGTGCAATACGCGCTTTATCTATAGTTGGACGCGCTATACTTTACTCATATGCATGTTTCAGAAGGAGAGCTGAAAGAATTTATTATTGATTCGGGCCTCGTCGCCAAGAAAGATATTGATGCGGCCGACGAGGAAGCGAGAAAACGCGGGCAATCGCTCGGCGACATCCTCGTCTCGCGCGGCTCTTTGAGCGACGATGCGCTCCGGCGCATTCAGGCATACGTGCTCGGCATCCCTTTTGTGAACTTGAAGGAACACCGCGTCCCGATTGACATCCTCGCACTCATCCCGGAACCGATCGCTCGCACGCACAATATTATAGCGTTTCGAAAGGACGGCGATTCGCTCGAGGTGGCAATGCTCGATGTCGACGACCTCGTTTCTATCGATTCGGTACGCAAGAAGACAGGGCTCAAGATATTGCCTCGATTGACCGACACCGAGAGCATCAAGTATGCGCTTCTACAATATCAGAAGTCGCTCAAGGATGAATTCGGAGATATTATCTCGACCGAAACGGGGAAAATACGCATCATCGCGGAGGGCGGGAAAGATCTCTCGGGCGATGAGCTGAAGAAGATGGCGGAGGATTTACCGATTGTGCGCATCGTCGACACTCTTCTGCGACATGCCATCGTGCAGGGTGCTTCTGATATTCATATCGAACCGATGGAGGATCAGGTGCTAGTCCGGTATCGCATCGATGGTATTTTGCATGACGCGATGACGTTGCCGAAAATCGCGGCGGCGGGTATTATCGCACGCATCAAGGTGCTCTCCAATCTGAAGCTCGACGAAAAGCGTCTCCCGCAGGACGGTCGCTTCAAGATGGAGACCGAGGCCGATCGGGTTTCCTTCCGCGTTTCGATTCTTCCTACATTTTTCGGCGAGAAGACGGTGATGCGCCTTCTGCGCGAGACAGGCGAGGGATTTACGCTGGAGGCGCTCGGACTCCACGGCGAAAATATGGAGCGCATACGTAAAGCGCTCACCCAGACGACCGGTATCATCCTTATTTCTGGTCCGACGGGTTCCGGTAAGACGACGACGCTCTATACCATGCTTGACATCCTCAACAAACCGGATGTGAATATCTCGACAGTCGAGGACCCAATCGAATACCAAATGAAGCGTGTCAACCAGACGCAAGTGAATCCGCAAATAGGGTTCACCTTCGCGAACGGGCTCCGGTCACTCGTGCGTCAAGACCCGGACATTATCATGGTCGGCGAGATACGCGACAGCGAAACGGCCTCGCTCGCAATCAATGCGGCGCTGACCGGTCATCTCGTGCTCTCGACAATACACACTAACAGCGCGGCGGGTGCTATTCCGCGCCTGATCGACATGGGCGTCGAACCGTTCCTCCTCGTCTCCACCATCCGCGTCATTGTCGGACAACGCCTCGTGCGCAAGTTTTGCGAAGATAAGGAAGCCTATACGATGGATAAAGCTACCCGAGTAAAAATTGCGAGCGACGTGGAATTTAACACCGCATTCAAAGCGCTCCAGGATGAAAAACTGGTGAAGGAAGGTTCTTCACTCGATGATATTTCTTTCTATCGGCCCGTGCCTTCGAATGAATGCGAGGATGGCTACAAGAGCCGCATCGGTATTCACGAAGTGCTTGCCGTCTCGCCTGCCATCCGCGAAATCATTCTGCACTCGAGCACGAGCGACGCTCTCGAGGCGCAAGCGAAAAATGAGGGCATGCTCACGATGTTCGAGGACGGCCTTTATAAGGCGATGCATGGCATTACCAGTATTGAAGAGGTTCTCCGTGCGATAACAGAATAACTATGAAATTCCGCGCAACGATACGCAAAGAGGGTATGCCGGATTCCACGAGTATCATCGAGGCGCCGTCACGTTTCGCAGTGTACGAACAGGTGCAGAAGGAAGGAGGAATCGTCGTCGAGCTTACTGAAAGAGAAAGTGCGTTCAAGTTCCCCGCATGGCTCTCCTTCAACGTCAGCACTGGGATAAAGCACTCTGAAATAATCCAAGTGGCAAGAAGTCTTTCAGCAATGCTCAACGCCGGTCTCTCGCTTTCTCGATCGCTCTCGATTATTGAACGGCAATCAGGTAATAAGTATCTAAAGACGATTGTCACCGAGCTTTCCGAATCGATTAAGAAAGGATCTTCATTCCATGAGGCGTTAGCCGCTTATCCAAAAGTATTCTCCAAATTATTCATCGCGATGGTGCGGGCTGGCGAGGATTCCGGTTCGCTTTCTGACGCGCTCACGGTCGTCGCTCTTCAGATGGAACGCTCGGAAGAACTGATTCGCAAAATAAAAGGTGCGATGATATATCCTTCTATCGTCATCTCGGCCGTTGTCATCGTCGGTATCCTGATGCTCATCTATGTCGTGCCGACCTTGACCAGCACTTTCGATCAGCTCGGCGTACAGGTGCCGCTCGCGACTCGCATTATCGTCGGCCTGTCGAACCTCATGGTGGCTCATGTCATACTCGTACTCGTCGCACTCGTCATACTCGTCGCGGGGAGCACTACTTTCGTCCGTTCAAAGTTCGGAGGCGACGTGGTGCTTTCGGCCGCTCTGCACCTGCCGGTCATAAATGAGCTCATACGCGAAACGTATACTGCGCGCGCTTCGCGCACGCTCTCTTCGCTCCTCTCCTCCGGTGTACCGGTGCTCGAAGCACTTTCTATAACTAAGGAAGTCGTACAGGCAAACGCATTTGCGAAGGTGGTTGGGGAGGCGGAAGAGCACGTGAAGAAAGGCGAGTTACTTTCCGCATCATTCGCCACGCACGAGAAACTCTACCCGATACTGATGAGCGATATGCTCGCCGTAGGAGAGGAGACCGGAAAAGTTGCGGATATGCTGAAACAGATTGCAGAGTTCTATGAGGGAGATGTCGCGCAGAAGACAAAAGATCTCTCGACCATCATCGAGCCAGTACTTATGCTCCTTATCGGCACATTCGTCGGTATCTTCGCCGTTTCTATGATTTCCCCGATTTATTCGCTCTCATCCGCTTTCTAACATGAACGCATCGCGTGGATTTTCGCTTATTGAAATCATTATTTCGATCTTCTTTGTAGGTGTTACATTGCTTTTGCTCCAGGCAATTATACAGAGCGGTGTGCTTGTTAGAACGTCAAAAAATCAAGGCATTGCGCTTGCAATTGCCCGCAATGAACTTGAAAACCTGCGCGGAAGCGGCTATACCGCGCTTCCGTCAAGCGGTTCGTTCCCGAACAGTCTTTTGGGTACGCTTCCGCCGGTAGCGACAACGACGCTTACCGTAAACGCTTATAATGAGAAAACGAAACAGGTTACCGTACATGTCATATGGAAAGATCCTGGCACTGCCGCATCGAGCACGGTCTCGCTTTCAACGCTTATCACCCAAACCGGCGGACTTCCATGAAATACACCCTCCTCCAAATACGGCAGCGCGCTTTTACTCTCGTCGAGACGATAATTGTCGTTGCACTTGGCACCAGTATGATGATCGTCCTTGGTCTCTTGATCTATAATTTCAATACGACTGTAGTGTATGAACAGACACTCGCACAATCGTCCGGCTCAGCGAGCGCTGTTATGCGCGAGATTGAATCACTAGCACTTCCGGCTGATGCGGTACTTCAGATGCATACTTTTTCAGGTGTACCTCACACCTCCTCTGCAACCGAGCTTATCCTCGAGATCCCTTCCATCGACAACTCCGGAAATGTTATCGCGAATACATACGACTATGCGAGGTTTTATCTCGTCGGAACGGACGTGTATCGCCATCTTGAAGCGTATGATTTGAGTTCTCGTACTTCTGGCACAAAACGGTTGGGCTCCACTGTACAGACGCTGACGTTTATCTATAACAATTCTGATTTCCCTAGGGTAAGTGCTATAACGGTCGACGTGCAGACACGAGCTCAGGTAAAGCAGAATGTTCTTTCCTATCATCTGCGGGAATACGTCCGATTACGTAATTATTAATTCATCCCGTATGCATCGCATCCACTTCATTCCTACACCTCATCGAGGATATGTGCTGATTCTGGCACTTGTTTTTCTCGGCATCTTTTTTACCGTTGCTGCTGCGTACCTGAACTTTGTGACAATCTCTGCGCGAAGCGCGCGGTACGACATCGCGAGCGCGCAGGCGCTTTCTATCGCCGAGGCCGGCGTGGACGAGGCAATATATCAACTGAATCAGGATCCGAATTACGCCGGCGAGATGAACACGGCTCTCGGAAGTGGCGCTTACACCGCCACCGTTTCAAATGTAAATACGAATACCAAACGCCTGACGGTTACTGGGTCTGTCCCGAATGCAACGAATCCAGTGGCGACCAAGACGGTGACCGTACTCGCCAATATCAATTCCTCGATGGTCTCTTTCCACTATGGCGTGCAGGTAGGCGTAGGCGGCGCGAACATGAACAATGGTTCTGAAATAATCGGCAATCTTTTCTCAAATGGCAACGTCTCCGGTAGCGGCACCATTACTGGAGACGCTACCGTTGCGAGTGGAACGCCGGCGACTTCGCTCAGCGGTATCACGGTAAACGGTACAGCATGGGCGCACTCGCTTTCGAGCTGCACGATTGGCGGAGACGCTTTCTATCAGAGTATTTCTGGCTGTGCGGTAGGGGGCACGCAACATCCGGGTAGCGCCGACGTGCAGGCGGTGGCTATGCCTATTTCAGACGCACAGGTAAGCGCGTGGGAAGCGATTGCTACTGCCGGAGGAGTCACTGCCGGACCTTATACCGTGAGCGGCGCAAAAACATTCGGCCCACAAGAAATAGACGGCAACCTCACGGTGGGCATAGGCGCCACCCTTACACTCAGCGGTGTCGTGTGGGTAAGGGGTAATGTTACATTCGCAAATAATTCCGGGCTTACGGTTTCTCCAACGACGGGAAACGCCGGGGCAATCATAATCGCGGATGTTCCGGGAAGTGAGGCGACGGAGGGTGTTGTTACGCTTTCGAATAATATGACCGTTTCAGGTAACGGCAGCGCTGGAAGTTATCCCATGGTTCTCAGCACCAATTCCGGTCCGACCGCAATTGCCATGAACAATAATTCCAATAGCGTCATTCTCTACGCATCAAGAGGCACAATTTCTGTCAGTAATAACGCGGGTGCGAATGAAGTCACCGCATACCGACTTTCGCTCGGCAATAACGCAACTATCACATACTTAAGCGGTTTACAAAGCCAAAGTTTCTCGAATGGCCCCGGAGGATCGTGGGCTGTCGTGCCGCGCACGTACTCGATCTCACGCTGATCTGGACAGACGCACGGCCTGGTATCATATCTGTATGCTCATTGTCGCCAACTGGAAGGCATATATTGAAGATCTTGCGAAAGCGAAGAAGCTTTTTGCGACGGGTAAGCGGCTCGCGCGCATGACCGGCGTCAAAATTGTGCTCGCGCCGCCCGCCCCCTTCTTAGGGATGCTTGCGTCGAGAAATAAATCAGACGTCGCTTTTTCCGCACAGGATATTTCGGTAACGACAGGAGGCGCTAAGACCGGCGAAGTGACGGCGGCGGCATATGCGGCGGCGGGCGTGACCTATGCTATCATCGGACACTCCGAGCGTCGCTCCGCAGGTGATACCGATGCGATTATCGCCGAGAAACTTGTACGGGTGTTTGCTCACGGAATTATTCCAGTTCTCTGTATCGGCGAACACGAGCGCGATGGTGAAGGCCATTATCTCGCTGTCGTGCGCGAAGCATTGACTCTCGCGATGGAACCGCTCGCACCGAAGGAACGCACGAAAGTCATTGTCGCCTACGAACCAATCTGGGCAATCGGGAAGGATGCCGCATTTGCCATCGGATCGAACGATCTCGCCGAGATGACGCTTTACATCCGTAAAGTACTGGCGGAACTTCTGCCGGGAAAGAATTCTTCCCGCTCGCTCGTTCTCTACGGCGGCTCAGTCGAACCGGAAAATATCCGCATGCTCGCCGCGAATTCGAGCATTGACGGGTTCCTCATCGGGCATGCATCGGTTGATCCAACTCTCTTTTCATTACTCGTAAAACAATTGGTATAACAATGCGCACCATACGCGACATCCGATTATTCGAAAACATTCCGATACTCGTGCGCGCAGCGCTGAATGTACCAGTCGAAAACGGATGCGTGGTGAATAACTACCGCCTGCGACGGGCGGTGCCGACGATACGGTTCCTTGCCGAGCGAGGAGCGAAAGTCGTGCTTATAGGCCATAGTGGAGAAAAGGGGACTGAGACGCTCGAGCCGGTCGCGCGTGCTCTTGGCGAACTTATTCAAGATGTCTCGTTTTTCGACGAGAGTATCGGGGAACGTGTGCGCGCGGCGATTCGCGACCTATCGCCAGGACACGTTTTAGTATTGGAAAATCTGCGCCGTGACAGGGGCGAACGGGGAAACGATCTGGCATTCGCGCGCGAGCTCGCAGCGCTCGCTGATGTGTTTGTCCAAGATTCATTCGACACATGCCACCGCGCACACGCCTCGATCGTCAGCATCCCGGAACTTTTGCCGAGCTATGCCGGATTGCTTCTCGAGGAAGAAATCCAGGGACTTTTGCAGGCGCTCACGCCAACACATCCCTCGCTTGCTGTCATCGGCGGAGCGAAGTTCAGCACGAAAGAACCAGTGCTTGCGATGCTTCTGGAGAAGTACGACAAAGTGTTCGTCGGCGGTGCACTCGCTAACGATTTCCTCAAGGCATCGGGGCAAGAAGTGGGGGAATCAATTGTCTCGATCGCCGATCCAGCTCGTGTCAAGAATCTTCTCGCTAATCCGAAGCTTGTGTTGCCGATTGATTCTGTCACTAAAAATGACCAAATCCTCGATCAAGGTCCGGGCACGATAGCTCTTTTGGCCAATCTTGCGCAAAAGGCGAAAACTATTCTCTGGAACGGCCCTTTGGGAAATTATGAAAATGGATTTGTTGACGCGACCGACGCTTTTGCATACGCAGTTGCGAATTCGAGTTCTCATTCAATCATCGGCGGTGGCGACACTGTTGCCGCCATAGAAAATCTCGGTCTCTTGCCGCATTTCTCATTCGTCTCTACCGGCGGCGGCGCCATGCTCGATTTCCTCGCGAAAGGTACCCTCCCCGGCATCGAGGCACTTGACAAATATACTATTTGAGTAGTATATTTATCTACATACTTATTTGTCTTGGAATCACAGTTTTAATTTTTTAAAAGTTTCGCGCGGAGTTTTGAGGCGACTTTTTCGGACTCGCCAGGTAGATATTCTTTGCCGTGCCAATGCTCGTAGCCATCATTTACATAGCGCGGAATAACATGCACATGGAAATGAAATACAATCTGCCCTGCCGCGGACTCGTTATTTATGCCTATGTTGACACCATCTGAGCTAAGCGTCTCGCGAAGCGCGATTGAAATCTTTTGCGCGGTGCGCATTACCGCGGCAAGCATCTTATCGTCTACATCGAAAATGTTTCGCACTAATTTCTTCGGTACCACCAATGTGTGACCCGGATTCAACGGCTTCACATCAAGAAAAGCAAGCGTCTCTTCGTCTTCATATATGATCTCGGCTGGAATCTCGCGTCGAATGATTTTCATAAAAACAGTGTCTTCCATAGTGAATACAGTATACAATAATGTTCACATGTTCCAGCTCCACGATTCTATAACCAGTGTTTTACGCGAAGAGCTCTCTGCCTATGACGACCTCACCGCCGCGCTCCTCTCACGGCGCGGCATCCTGACAAAAGAGGATGCCGAAAAATTTCTTAATCCATCGTATGACACTCATCTGTATGATCCGTTTCTGATGACTGATATGAGCAAGGCCGCGCGGCGACTCGCTGATGCGATTCTCGCGGAAGAAAAGATTGCGATTTGGAGCGACTATGATTGCGACGGCATTCCTGGCGGCGTCGTGCTTCATAATTTTCTAAAAAAAGCCGGTGCGAATTTTGAAAATTATATTCCTCATCGCCACGACGACGGCTATGGGATGAACATTGAAGGTATTGAGACACTTTCTAGGAATGGGGCGAAACTTATCGTTACGGTAGATTCCGGCATCACTGATATAGATCCGGTTGCACGCGCCAAAGGACTCGGCGCGGATGTCATTGTCACCGACCATCACTTACCGGGTCCCGCATTGCCCGATGCGTTCGCGATCGTGAATCCTCATGCGCGAACTAATGAGACGTATCCATTCCTCGAGCTCTGCGGCGCCGGCATCGCATGGAAACTAGTGTGCGCAACACTCGCAATTGAGCCGGGATTGCGAGAAAAAGTACCTGTTGGATGGGAAAAGTGGCTGCTCGATATGGTTGGGCTTGCGACCATCGCCGATATGGTCCCGCTCATTGGTGAAAATCGCGTACTCGCTACGTATGGATTGTTGGTGATGAGAAAATCACCAAGAATTGGCCTGCAGAAATTGTGTCGAGGAATGCGCGTAGAACAGCGTGCGCTCACTGAAGATGACGTTGGTTTTATGATCGCGCCGCGGGTGAATGCCGCGAGCCGAATGGGTGATGCACGTGACGCGCTACTCCTTTTTACAACCACGGATGAGAACGAAGCCGACCGGTTCGCGAAGAAACTGGAGAAGGCGAACAGAACGCGGAAGGCGGAAGCAGGCGCTATCACGCGCGCCGTGCGATCCCGTCTGCGGGAGCGTGGTGAGGTACGAACTGTGATTGCACTCGGGGATCCGCAGTGGCGGCCGGCTCTACTCGGACTCGTAGCGAATACTATCGCAGAAGAATACGAACGACCGGTTTTTCTCTGGGGGCGGGAAGGGAATCTACGCCTGAAGGGTTCGGCACGAAGCGGTGGCGCGACTCACCTGTTCGAACTGATGCGCGCCACAGAAAAAACATTCGTCGAATTCGGCGGGCATGCGGCCGCGTGCGGTTTCACCGTGCAAGATACTGAGGTATTTTTTCTTGAAGATCGGCTCGTTGAGGCGTATGCGCGTATGAGTATGGGGAGCGAACTTCTCGACGAACTCGCTATGCGCGCTGATGCAGTCATCACACCAGAAGAAGCAACTGATGCATTTCTCGCGAAAGTTGATCAACTCGCCCCTTTTGGTATACAGAACCCAAAACCTGTGTTTCTATTGCGCGAGGTTATCGTGAGAGAGATTTCATACTTCGGGAAAGGAGAAGAACATTTGAAATTAAAAATAAATTCTATTGATGGAAATGGACGCATTATCGATGCAATCGCATTCTTCGCGAAAGGGTCTCTCGCACGCATTGCAAAAGCACTTACCGCTGGCAATTGTGTGAATATGCTTGTGCATCTAGAGCGCGACACATTTTCTCGCGGCAATCCGGTGCGTTTGCGACTTCTTGATATGCGCTTGGTATGATGCCGGTATGAAATTCTTTATCCATGCCGATGGCGGAGCGAGAGGGAATCCTGGACTCGCTGGTGCTGGTGCGATAATTCGCGATGAATTCGGCAATGCGGTCGCAAGTGTCTCGCAATTTCTCGGTACGCACACCAACAATTTTGCAGAATACGAAGCAGTGATTCTCGGCCTTGAAGCTCTGACGAAGCTTGTGCAAAAAAAGAAACTGAATGTTATTGAGGTGGTGGTGAATATGGACAGTGAACTTGTCGTGAAGCAAATGCTTGGTGTATATAAAGTGAAGCATCCTGTCTTGAAAGAACAGCAGGCGCGCCTCGTGCAAGTTGCATCAACTTTCGGCACCGTCTCCTTCACTCATGTTCCGCGCGATGAAAATAGCGATGCCGATGCTCTCGCCAACGCCGCGATGGATCGCGGCGCATGATCCTCATTGTCGCCATCGTATCGGGATTCGCGAGCGGGGTGTTTTTAAGATCGATTTTCTCTTTTGGCTGGCCACCTATTATCTTTGTTTTTATCATCGCGGCGTTTCTTGGAGCCGCAACATTTCTAAAACCGCGCCGCGCGTACTCGCTCGGCGCGGTGTTTTTTGTTTTTGTTGCGCTCGGCATACTGCGTGCGATGGTCGCCGACACGCCCCTGCCAGAAACATTCGCGCGCGATGTGAAACACCGCGTATCATATGAAGGGGTAGTGGCCGCTGATCCTGATGTGCGCGACGCGAATCAGCGCGTCAAGATTCGTGTATTGCAAGATACCGAGAAAACCGAGGTACTTGCTGTCGCTCCGCGCTATCCGAGTGTCGCTGTCGGCGACACGATATATGTATCGGGTACGCTTGAAATTCCACAGGCGTTTGCTGACGACAACGGCCATGTCTTTCGCTATGATAAATATTTACAGCGCGACGACGTGCGCTTCATTCTCAATTTCGCCTACCTGCACGTTGTGAGCGAGGCACCTTGGTATTCAATCCGTGCGGCACTTGCGCGAGTGAAGCATACTTTTCTGCACGGAATTGCCACAACGCTCCCAGAGCCCCATGCCTCGCTCGCGGGCGGCGTGGTGATAGGAGGGAAGTCAGGACTCGGGAACGAACTGAAGGACGATTTCACGCGTTCCGGTCTCGTGCAGATCATCGTTCTCTCCGGCTACAACGTGATGGTCGTCGCGGAGTGGATCATGGCCGCGCTTGCGCTCACCACGCTCTCGAAGCGGTGGGGTGCTGGAGCAGGTGCACTCGCCGTGTTTGTCTTCGTCGGCATAGCGGGTGCATCGGCGACCGCCATACGCGCGATGCTCATGGCGCTCATTGCGCTTTATGCGCGCGCGACCGGCCGCTCGTATGCCGCCGGGCGGGCGCTTCTTTTGGTCGTATTCTTTATGGTCCTTTGGAATCCGCTCTATCTCGCCTTCGATCCCGGCTTCGGCCTCTCGGTCGCGGCTACGGCAGGTCTCATCTGGCTCGCACCTATTATCGAGATGCTGCTCGTGCATATAAAGAATGCTTTCTTGAAGAATGCGGTTGCAACGACTCTTGCCGCGCAGATCGCTGTCCTTCCGCTTCTTCTCTACGACACCGGCAATCTTTCGATTGTTGCTATCCCTGCGAATCTGCTCGTAATGCCTATGTTGCCGCTCGCGATGGGGCTCTCCGCACTTGCGGGGTTCGCGGGAATACTCTTTGGCTCTTTCGCTCCTTTGTTTGGTATCGTACTCGCATTCCCGGCATATCTCGCGAACGCCTTTCTCATTGTTGTCGCGCGCGGAAGTGCCTCGCTACCGTTTACTTCCTTTACGCTTCCGCCGTTCCCGTTCTGGCTCACTCTCGTCGCGTATGCGGGACTTATCTATTTAGCGGTCTCGAAACGCGTCTCGACAACACTCCAATTGAGATTAGAGAGAAAAGCGTCGACATAATTTTTCTTTTCTGCTGGCACGTAGTCCACCATATAGGCGTGTTCCCAAAGATCTAGAGCGAGGATAATCGGCAAGCCGGCGAGTTGCCCGATTTCATGATCGCTGATGAAAGATGTCATGAGCGTATTGCACTGTTTGTCAGCGTATACGACAACCCAGCCGATGCCGCGTGTCAGAGCGACTTCTTTTATATGCGCGATAAGTCCTTGGTTACCATACTTCGCGCTCGCGGCTACCGTGAGCGCACCCGATGCATTCATCCTCTTCGCACCGCCCTCGAACTGCGAGAAATAATATTCATGCATGCGCGCGCCATTGAATTCAAACGCAAAGCGCCGACGCAATTCGGAAGCGATGTACGGATCGAGCTCAAGCGTGCCTGCGCGTACGGCCGCAAGTTTCTCACCGATAAGGTTTACGTGCTTCACATATCCCTCATACAGAGCGACATGCGCTTGTATTTGTTTCTCCGAAATCCCCTCGAGAGCAAGGAGATTGAATGTTTTTATTTGGTAGACCATAGACTAAAATGTAGCATATGCCACGCGCATTGCCGACGAGTTTTTATTTTTACAGTATTTTATTCGGCATACTTGTTGTAGCAAATGTGAGTGTGTATCGGACGGTATTTGCGCCGCGTGTGCTCACGGTTACAGTTCTTGAAGTTGGAAAGGGCGATGCGACACTTATTCGCACGCCAAACGGCAAAACTGTTCTCATCGACACTGGGCCCGATGCGAGCATCCTGCGCGCGCTCGGTACCGCACTACCACCCTGGCAACGCTCGCTGAATGCAGTCGTGCTGACGAGTACAAAAAAGAGTGCTATTGGTGGCTTGCCAGACGTGACGAGCAGGTACCGTATCCCGACTCCCGTATATTTCGGCACCAAAACAACTCCTTATGGCACACGCCTCGCTCTTGGCGATTTTTATATTGAAATCATCTCGCCCGGCACATTCAATATTTCATACGGAGTCACTTCTCTTGTAATCTCCTCCTCAACGCCAAATGGCGTCTACATCTCAGATGAAAAACCGTAACAAAAATCAAATAAAGAGTAATTGAAAATGGCTGTTTCTATCATTATGTGGATAAATCTAAATAACTCCTACCTTCTTCAGTGCCGCAAAAGCACCATTCTTCTTGATAGTCTTGAGCCCTTTCACCGAGACATCAATGATGACGGTCTTCCCGAGTTCTGGCACATACAAACGCCGTCTTTGGAGATTCGCCTTCCTGCGGACCTTGCCTGTGGGGTTGAATTGCGTCGCGCGAGTGCGGTTAGAATATCGCCCGCCGATTTGCGTGCTCTTCCCGGTTATGTCGCAGGAGCGTGCCACAGTCGTCGCATGGTAGCATAGGATACGACGCATGCAAATATGGTTATCATTCTTACTTTCATCATCCTGATTCTCTCCATCATTGCGCATGAGGTGGCGCACGGTTATGCCGCCGACTCGCTCGGTGACCCGACTGCGCGGCTGGCCGGCCGCCTCACTCTTAACCCTCTTCCGCACATCGACCTTATGGGGTCGATTCTCATACCCGCTCTTCTTGTCTTCACGAACTCGCCGATTCTCTTTGGTTGGGCGAAGCCGGTGCCATACAATCCATATAATCTAAAGAGTCAGCGTTGGGGCGAGACGTTTGTCGCGGTTGCCGGTAGCGCGACGAATATCTTTCTCGCAATTATTTTCGGACTAATCGTCCATTATGGTTCAGTCATTGGACTTGATACAACTGCTCTCTTCTTGGCAAAATGGATCGCATTCATTAATCTCTTTCTCGGTCTCTTCAATCTTATTCCATTCCCTCCGCTCGACGGATTTACCGCGTTGCGTGCCGCTCTCCCGTGGCATCTCTCTTCGGAACTGGGCCGTTTGGAACAGCGGGTTCGCACTGCGGGGATACTGTCCTTTCTTTTCTTTCTAATTATTTTTTCCTACATTTTTGCCGGACATTTCCTTAATCTCGTCCTCTGGCTCTTTGGACTCCTTACTGGCGGCGGTATATAGTATCTGTATGGACTTCAACAAAATACCGAAGCAATTCTGCGAGAATGTCGTCGCTGGGCATTCGGAGGAAAATTTCGTCATACTTATGAGCGTCGGCGAGACGGCGGCGGCGTATGCTCTCACGCCGCCACATATGAAGCGCCTCGTGCAAAGTCTCTCGCACCAAGTGGAAGAATATGAGAAGAAATTCGGCCTCATCAAGGCAAAGTGGTCGCCCGGTATCGAGAGCCCTCTCCAATCCAAAGACATTAATAAGGGGAGTGGGGAATAGTAACCATTCTAGGTTGAGTGCTGGGGTATACTGTAGATGATGGAATACCAAGTACCGCAGTTCATCGAGGTTGAAGATACGATTATCGGACCTCTCACCTTGAAGCAGTTTATCTACATTGCCGGCGCGGGCGGGCTGTGCGTCGTCTTCTTCGCCTATCTGCCAATCGTTGTCGCCCTTCTGCTCTCGGCGCCAGTAGTGGCGCTCGCAACGGCGCTTTCTTTCTATAAGGTAAACGGCAAGCCATTCATCCAGGTACTCGAAGCCGGTTTCAATTACTACACGAGAGCGAAGCTCTTTCTCTGGAAGCATCAGGGACCGAAAGCGTCTGAGAGAAAGACAGCGGCTGCGGCTACCGCGGCATCTGCTATGCCTACGCTACGCGGCACGCCGAAACTCACGCGAGGCAAGCTCTCGGAGCTCGCATGGTCGCTCGACATTTCTACCGGAGGTGAACCCACTTCTGGCGAGCGACAAAAATAATATGGCGACAATATCGGCAGATGCGACGCAGAAATTCGTTCCTGTCAAGGAGATTCGGAACGGCATTATTCTCCTCAAGGACGGAGGGTACCGTGGCGTGCTTATCTGTTCTTCTATTAATTTCGGGCTTAAATCGTCCGACGAGCAACACGCGATTATCATCGGTTTCCAAAATTTCCTCAACACGCTTGATTTCTCGATACAGATTGTCGTGAACTCGCGCCGAATGGATTTGCGTCCGTATCTTGCGCTCCTTGAAGGGAAGGAGCCGGAGCAGAAGACCGAACTCATGAGAATTCAATTGCGCGAATATATTGAATTCGTCCGCTCCTTCACCGACCAAGCGAATATTATGACGAAATCTTTCTATGTCGTCGTTTCGTATGTCCCGCATCTCTCTACTGAGAGTGCAGTCAGTTTTTTTCAACAGAAGAGCACTTCCGCGAAAAATACTGCTGCTAAAGCTTCTTTTGAAGAAGACTGTGCGCAGCTTGAACAACGACTTACCCTCGTCGCGAGCGGCCTTGCTGGCACCGGCGTCCGCGCCGTTCCTCTCGGCACTGAAGAGGTTATCGAGCTTCTGTACCGTTCCTTCAATCCGGGCGAGCTCGAAAATCCCATCCGCCTCGATACATAACTATGACACTTCTCGACTTTCTTAATCGTAAAAAAGAAGAGATGCCGACCGTCGTGCCGGTGCTACCGAAAGATATTTACAGGCAAGGATCTTTGGATCTTGTCGATACTATTGCTCCAACAGCACTCAAGATAAGCTCGCGTGAACTCGAGCTCGGCGAAAAATTTGTCCGCGCTTTTTACACCATTTCCTATCCACGCTTCCTTTCCGACAGCTGGTTTTCGCCTATTATCAATCTCGACAAGGTGCTCGATGTGTCCTTATTTATCCACCCCATCGATACTGAACAAGCTCTGCGCGGCTTCCAAAAAAAGGTCGCCGAAGTACAGAGTCAGATCAACGAGCGTGAAGCGAAGGGACTCGTGCGTGATCCTCTGCTCGATACCGCCTATCAGGATCTAGAGAGTTTGCGCGACAGTCTGCAACAAGCGCAGGAAAAACTGTTCGATGTGGGTCTCTATTTCGCCCTCTATGGCGATACAAAGGAAGAGATCGATAAGACCGAGGGAGATATCCGCAGTATTCTCGACTCAAAACTCGTCTATACTAAGCCGGCTTTATTCCAGCAGGAGCAAGGATTCCGCTCGTGCCTTCCTCTCGGGAGCGATAAACTGCTCGTCAATTCGAAATTGAATTCCTCGCCGCTCTCTTCGATTTTTCCATTTGTTTCCTTCGATCTCACGAGTGATCGCGGTATTCTGTATGGCATTAACCGCCATAATTCCTCGCTCATCCTCTTCGATCGTTTCTCGCTCGAGAACTATAATTCGGTTGTATTCGCGAAGTCCGGCTCCGGCAAGAGTTACTCGACGAAACTTGAGATATTGCGATCGCTTATGTTCGGCACAGATGTCATCGTCATCGATCCCGAGCGCGAATACGAACAGCTCGCGGAGGCGACAGGTGGACGTTCCTTTCATATCTCGCTCTCCTCGGAACACCATATCAATCCTTTCGATCTCCCTCCGGTGAAAGAAGACGAGGACCCGAAGGACATTCTGCGTTCGAACATCATCGCGCTGGTCGGGCTCTTCCGCATCATGCTCGGCGGCCTTTCTCCTGAAGAAGATGCCATCGTCGATCGCGCTATCAGCGAAACCTACGCGCTCAAGGATATTACCGGCGATGCCGACTTCACGGGCGCGGAGTCGCCGCTTCTCTCTGATTTCGAGCAAGTGCTTTCCGGTATGGAGGGGAGCGACTCATTGGTTGAACGCCTTTCGAAATATATCCGCGGTACGTGGGCGGGATTCCTCAACCAGCCGACGAATATCGATCTCACCCAGCAGTTTACCGTCTTTTCGGTGCGCGATATGGAGGATGAACTCAAGCCCGTCGCCATGTATATCATCACGCACTACATTTGGAATGCGATACGCCACGAGATGAAGAAACGCCTACTTATCATCGACGAGGCATGGTGGATGATGAAGAGCGAGGACACCGCCTCATTCCTCTATTCCGTCGCCAAGCGCGGTCGCAAGTATTATCTCGGGGTCTGCACTATCACTCAAGACGTTGAAGATTTCTTAAAAAGCCCATACGGTCGGCCGATTCTCACCAACTCTTCGTTGCAGCTATTGTTGAAACAATCCCCGACGACGATTGATGTATTGCAACAAACGTTTAATCTCACTGATGAGGAAAAATATCTCTTGCTTGAGGCAGGAGTAGGCGAGGGTCTCTTCTTTGCTGGGTTAAAACATGTTGCGATTAAGGTCGTCGCGAGTTATACCGAGGACCAGATCATTACCTCCGACCCCTCACAGCTCATCGCGATAAAACAAAGTAAAGAACAGCATGGCGTGGAAAAGAAATAATTCGGATCCTCCGAAGGTGATGACGTGGACGAAAGCATCGCCTGCGATTATTATTGCCGTTCTGTTCGATGCGATACGCATTTTTTTTACATTCTTTTGGTTTCTTGGACCAGCAATGGCTGCTGTAGCTTGCACTAGTGCAGTAAATAATTTATTCGAGATAACTGTTGCTACTTTTGCTGGGAAGACAGTTGCGACTGCGTGTACTGCCGGCGCCAGTATAGTTGGTTTCTTTGGCTTCGAATTTACTGCAACTTTTGGCAGTGTGATGGCAATGGTGACCGGATTTGCTGGTTGGCTCATTATTGGTATATGGCTTCTAGCGACTAATTCGCGCATATTTAAAGAAAATGCTCTCTGGTTCATTGGCAGTCTTGTCGTGAGCGAAATCCCGTTTATCGATTCTCTGCCGGCAATTACTATCGCGGTGTGGAAAATGTACCATGCCCAAATTAAGAAAGAGAAATTGGCTTTAAAACAATGGAAAGATGGGCAGGTTGCCACACAGCTTCAAGGACGGGAACGACAAGTCGCGGAACTTATGCAGTATCAAGCCGCCCAATTCGAACAAGCCGAGATATACTAATGGTATGAGCTTCCGCTTCTTTTTTATCGCTCTTGCTTTCTTCCTGTTGTTGCCAGGAGCGATTTCCGCCCAGTCTCAAGACGTTGCCATCGTCGCCGAACCGATTTCTTCGGCACCGCCGCTCTATCCTGGGAAACCGCTCGTGCCGCTCGAAGGAAGTGTCCGGGTCGTTGCGGTGGCGGATCTGAAGAACGCGAGCCGCAAGCAGATTGATCCAAACTCGCTTGTGTATGCGTGGACGGTTGATGGTACGAAAATTCTAGATTCCTCGGGTATCGGGAAAGAAGCGATTATCGTCGCGTCGCCGCTTCAGTATCGCGTTCGCGATGTCTCGGTCTCAGTTATGAATTCGGACGGAAGCTTCGTCGGCGGCGCTACTCTCTCGCTTTCCCCTATGGAACCCTTGGTGCGAATCTATGAAAACGATCCTTTGCTTGGTATCCGCTATGACCGCGCACTTTCTGACAGATACGCTATTGCAGTGGAATCCACTCTTTATGCGGCGCCATTCTCTCTGCCGACGGCACGAGGCGCGCCACTCCTCCGATGGTTCCTAAATAGCGCGACGGTACAAACAGGCAATTCGATCACCCTGCGGCCGACCGGCTCCGGGAGTGGGAGTGCCTCACTCTCGATCATCGCCTCGGCGGGGAGCTATACAACGGCGACCACAAACCTCTCGCTCACTTTCGGCACGAAACCGGGTCTAAACATCTTCGACTTATGAAAAAAATAATGCTCATTGCTGTCATTCTTCTTTCCATCGGGTTTACTCAGCATGTCTTCGCACAGGGATTTGTGCCACTTGCTTCTATCCCCGGTCTTACCGATATCCAACCGACTCAGGGGGGACTCGCCGATTTCTTCAATAATCTCTATAAATATCTTATCGGCCTCGCCGCAATACTCGCGATTATCGAGATTATCTGGGGTGGGCTCGAGATATCGACTAAAGATAGTGTGAGCAAGCAGAGCGATGGTAAAGAACGCATCACACAGGCAATCTTCGGTCTCGTCCTAGTCCTCTCGCCAGTGCTCGTTTTCTCCATCATCAATCCGAGCATCCTCAATCTTTCGCTCAACCTGCCTAAATTGGATACAAAATCAGGTGGATCAAACCAAAATATTCCAACACCTGACAATACGCCGGCACCAGCAACTGGGTGCACGACCTCACAATCCGGGTTATTTATAGAAAAGGCTGTGTGTGCATCAGGAAAAGATGCTCAAGGATATTATAACGATACGGGAACATGCAAAAATACTCAACTGAAGCCTGTCATTCCAATAGAATGTCACGGACCGCGCGAGGCAGGTACCGGTATATGCCTAGACACAAGTTTTGCCGTTGTCTGTAGTGGTAAAACACTCGATTTGCTTGCGTACCAAGCATATGAGTTTTTAGGTCTCCAGAAGAGACACAATGGACCCGAGTTAACCGTGCCACGTGATGTTCAAGAGGAAAACATATTTACCTCTGGCTGTACTTCCGAGGGAGGAAAAGTGGTTAAGAAATTTCAACCATCTTTGTTTGATTCTTTTAGTTCCTGCCCACTAGATGCAAATATTCCAACAACAGTAACAGGGAAAACATATGGATACGATTGTGAACCTGTAAGATTAACTTGTACTTCTCAATAATTATGCACCGGACACTTATCATTACTGCAATCATATTAGTCCTCTTAGGAATCGGGGTAGCGACATATTTTCTGTTCTTCGCGCGTACGGCAGGCATCGCGGTCGCGCCGACAGGAAGCGTGAGTTTGCCAGTCGCGGGACAACAAGAAGTACCGGACATTGGGATTGTGAATACATCGAGTACCACTCCCGTGATCGCTCCGGTGCCGGTCTCCGCGCGATTGGTGAAGATAAGCGCCGGACCGGTTGTACTCGGCGAAGTACTCGTCGATATTCCCGCAAAAAATGCAAGCTCGTCGCCGGATGTTGCTATCAACTATATCGAACGGGAGAGCGGCAACGTCTTTTCTTATCTCACGAATACAAAAACAATTACTCGAACAAGCAACAAAACAATTCCGGGTATTCAATCCGCTTCGTGGCTTCCTAATGCATCACTCGCCTTTGTTCGCTATCTCTCGGGTACTGATTTTTCAACTATTAATACCTACGCGCTTCCGGCGAATGGCGTTGGAGGGTTCTTCCTGCCTCAAAATCTCGCCGATATCGCCGTTTCTTCGACCAGTGTGCTTACGCTTACCTCGGGCGTCAACGGCTCTGTCGCATCGCTCGAACGCACGGACGGCACTCACGCGATATCTATATTCTCTACGCCGCTTTCCGCTCTTCGCGTCTCTTTTGCGGGTAAAAATCAATACCTCGCGTATACAAAGCCTTCTGCAACGCTCCCTGGCTATGCTTTCCTCGTCAGTGGCACAGGACGTTTCTCCCCTGTCGTAGGACCGCAGAACGGTCTCGTCGCTCTCGCGAGCCCGTCGGGAAAGTGGGTATTGGTGAGTTACACACTTGTCAACGCAATGCAAATGACATTAATAAACACGGTGACCGGTGAGACATTTCCTCTCCCAGTCGCGACTATCGCGGACAAGTGCGCATGGATGGCCGATGATTCGGTAATCTATTGCGGGATTCCAATGAATCCGCCTGCAGATATTGCGTATCCAGACGATTGGTACCAGGGTGCGGTACATTTCTCTGATCGTATCTGGAAGATACAGGTATCGGGTCGCTATGCACAGCTCGTACTCGATTTCCCGAAAGAAACAAATGACGACTCGCTTGATGCTGAAGCTATGGCGATAAATTCCTTCGGTACTGTACTCTCTTTTGTGAACAAGAATGACGGTTCACTTTGGGGTTATTCTCTCTAACGCTTCTGCATCAAGTGTGCGACGCACATGCCACTCCTGTATCGATCCTGCGAGGTTGGTGGTAATAAAATAGAGAGCGATTGCGCCGGAAGTCGTGTAGGAAATGGCCGCTATGAGAAACGGGAAAACATATTTCAGTTGCATGCCCATGACTTTTTGGAAATCTCCCTGCATGCCGCCGCTTCCAGAGGGTTTCATGGTCCCAGAAAGCGCCATATGCGCCTGAAAAAATTGAGAGAGTCCAGCAAGTATGGCTAGAAAAATGCTCTTGCCGGCGACTGAGATAATGCCGAGAAATTGGAGTGAAGTGGTGTGGGGAATCGGAGTAAATGCATACAGCCGCGTCAGGTTGATCGCGCTGGCTGCCGAGAACGGTTCGTAATAGAAAACCCAGTAGAGCGCAAGGAGCACAGGGATTTGGATGAAGACCGTAAGGATGCTCGCGAACGGATTCACTCGCGCTTCACGATAAAGCGCAAGAGTTTCGAGTGCACTTTTTTCTTTATCGTTTTTGTATTTCTCTTTTATCTCTTTTAATTTCGGTTCTAGAAATTTCATTGCGCGTTGGGTGCGCGCCGCCGACAACGAGAAGGGGAGAAGTATGAGCCTGATGATGATGGTGACGAGAATAACGGCGACACCGACGTCTGAACCGGGCACGAGTGCTACAAGCGCTACTAGCGCATTGTAAATTGGATTATAAAAAACTGCGTGGAAGAAGGTTGATATCACAAAGGTTTGTTAGAAATTTTAGAAAGAAGGTTAGTTAATTCCTCTTTTATATCACAAAATTCCATATGTATCACTGATGGTTTGGGGAAGAGTAAAAGTGCTGCGGGGAGAGGAAGTGTTCGCAAGGATTCAGTCACTCGGCGCTTTATACGGTGTCTTGTGACAGAGAGGCGTGCTGTTTTTTTAGATACTATAACAGCGTGTCCTTTGGCGTCTTTTGGGAGAACTGCTGTAAAGTGTGCTGATGATAATCTTAGACCGTCTCTAAGCGCAGAGGGGAACATCACACGCGAAAGTCGTTTTTTTTGTGGGAACACGATAGATGATATATCAGACCGCAAGAGTCTTGCGGCCGGTTCGACGGCGTCTCAGTATAACCTTACGGCCAGCAACAGTCGAATTGCGCGAGAGAAACCCGTGCGTTATAGCACGCTTGCGTTTCTTTGGTTGATACGTTCGTTTGGACATATTGTGTTGGAATTAGGTTATACACATGATACTAACAGGTTCTCCCCGAAACACCACTGGTGCCTTACTTTCTTTATGAGCGTATACTCCTGAGTACTATGGATAAGGGAAATCCGCGAGAATTGTGGGAATACGTGCTGACTCAAGTCGAGCTTTCAGTGTCTTCTGCAAATTTTAACACATGGTTCCGCAACAGTTTTATCGTAAAGATAGGCGAGGACGGGGTGTTATATGTTGGGGTACCGAGCCAATTCTTTAAAGATTGGTATCTGAAAAAATTTCATACATTATTGTTAAAGATAGTTCGCGGTATTTCTTATGAGTTCCGCAATATCGAATATCTTATTGTGAAGGATGAACGCCGTAAGGCACAAAATGAGGTTAAACATATCCGTAGTGCGCTCGAACTCCCGTTGGATGAATTTTATATTAACAAGAGCGACAATCTGAATCCGCGATACACATTCGATACGTTTGTTATCGGTTCTTTTAATAATCTTGCGTATGTGGCGGCACAAGCAGTGTTGAGCCGCCCAGGCATTACTTATAATCCTTTGTTTATTTATGGAGATACCGGCCGTGGCAAAACTCATCTTATTCAGGCTATCGGCAACCAATTTAAAAAACAATACCAAGGAAGAAAAGTATTTTATCTCACCTCTGAAAAATTCACTATCGATTACATTGATTCAGTGCAGGCCGGAACTGCAAACCGTTTTAAGGATAAATATCGCCAATATGATCTCCTTATTATGGATGATGTGCAGTTTCTTTCTAAAAAAACAAAGACGGAGGAGGAACTCTTCCATTTATTTAATACGCTTCATGACACGAATAAACAAATTATTTTTTCCTCCGATCGAGCGCCTGTTTCAATTCCTGATATCGCCGAGCGCTTAAAGGGCCGTTTGGCGAGTGGTATGACTATCGACATTGGCGAGCCTGATATAGAATCGCGTATGGCTATTGTGCGTAAAAAAGCAGCTAGCCACGATCTTATATTTCCCGATGAGATTGTTGAATATGTTGCCGCTGCTATGAGTGGCTCTATACGTGAATTGGAGGGGATGGTAAACACTATTATTTGTCATGCCCAAGTAAAAGGATGTATTCCTAACATTACCGAGGTGCGCCAATCTCTTCGCTCATTCACCAGACCGCAAAAGAATATATCGGTGAAAAGCGTAGTTGATAAGGTTGCCTCTTTTTATGGTATTGATGAAGAAAGTATTTACGAAAAAACAAGAAGGAGGGAGGTGGTGCGACCTCGGCAAATTATTATGTATATTCTACGTGAGGATTTTAATATTTCTTATCCTACAATAGGAACAAAACTTGGTGGGCGCGACCATACAACTGTTATCCACTCTTGTGAGAAAATAAAGCGTGAGATAATTGTGGATAATGAGCTTGCAAGTGAAATTCAAAATATTCGTACCTTACTTGTATGAGTATCTATCACTCTTATAAACAAGTTGTTATTGTAAATTGTGTGGAAATATATAAATATAATCTACCATTTTTTACTTATCCCCAGTATCAACTATACTAATAAGACTTATATGATTATTTCAATAGATAAAAAAATATTTTCTGAGGCAGTGTATATAGTTACACGATTTACAGAACGAAAAAATACAACACTTCCTGTTCTTTCTTCAATCCTTATTATTGCTGGAGATGATGGTATAAAAATGCGTGCTACAAACCTTGAGATAGGTATTGATTTAAAAATTGAAGGGGAATGTATTGTAAAAGGTGTAGTTGCGATTCCTGCAATCATACTTCAACAAATAGCAACTTCTCTCACTTATGAAGGGAAAATAAACCTTGAACACATAGGAGATACTATATCTCTTATAAGTGGCACTGGGAAAAGTCTAATAAAGACAATTCCATATGATGATTTTCCTTCAATTCCATTTCCAGAAAATCCTAAAAATAGAATTATTCTCCCTGGTATTATTCTTAAAAATATTTTTACTTCCATCACCTCTTGTGCATCAACATCAACTATACGACCTGAACTCGCTAGTATATATATCACTATAGAAGGAGGAATACTTACAGCAACAGCAACTGATTCGTTTCGGCTCGCTGAAAAAAAGATACCCCTCTCAAATAAGGGAACACAAGGAAAATTTCTTATTCCAGCAAAAAATGCACTTGATATAGCACAGGCGCTGCCAGATGAAGATATTATAATGTCGTTTGATGAACATCAGTGTGCTTTTGTAAGCACTGGCTGTATGCTTGTTTCGCGACTTACGAATGCGGTGTATCCGGATTATCGCCAAATAATCCCAAAAGAATCGATTGTAGAGGCAATAGTATTACGAAAGGATTTTGAAAATGCACTGAAACGAACAGCAATATTTTCAGATTCTTTTCAAAAAGTACGCATCAATTTTGATCCAAAAAAGAAGATATTTTCATTTTTCGCACGAAACATTGATATTGGAGAATCATCAGAAACACTTTCAGCGAATATATCGGGAAGCGCCCTTGATCTCTCTTTTAATCACCGATACCTTTCTGCAGTATTAGCGCTTACCGGAGCCGAAAGTCTCTCACTCCTCGCGGCTGGTATCGGCCGTCCGCTTATCATAAAAGGTGTTGGTGACACATCGCTTCTCTATCTCGTTTCTCCAATGAACCAATGAAATCATTTATTTTTATATGTATAGCAGTTTGTAAATATAAAAGGAGCGTGTTCAAATGTAACGTTTAATACAGCTGACTCAGGAACAAATGCGGCACAGATTGTATACCAACAATGGAGTGGCCAAATGAATTGGACTATGTACGGTACCGATAGTGGAAATACTTCTGCCATTAATTTTACAAACGCTGCATCATACATAACGATAGATGGCGCATATATAAAAGACTGGTATGCGGGTGTCTATTTTGGATCATCTACGGGTGTTACTGGTGTTGTTATACAAAATTGTGAAATATGGAGTGGTTTCTCTTGGGGTGGCATACAAACTGCGGCTGGTTTTGTAAATAGTTTTACAATACAACATTGTAAAATACATGATAATGGAGATGATCCTGGAGGCCATGAACATAACCTTTATATTGAGAGCTGTGAAGTTGGGTGTTCTATTTTAAATAATGAAATTTATAATGGTGGTACAAATAATATCCAGATTTATCCTGATGTAAGTTTGGGGCATACAATTAATATTACATAATTTTCTTTGGGGAGCGGCGGGATCAGGAATACAAGTAAGAAATAATACCTCGCACAATATAAGAGTCTATAATAATACAGATTGGGCAATTATATACACAACCCAATAACATTGTTGCAACAAATTTTGTAACTAATCCTCAATTCTTATCAATAAACCCCGCAGATTCTAATTACCTAAAACTTTCTTCAAACTCTCCCGCGATTGACGCCGGCATAACAATTTCATTGGTAACAACAGACTTTTTTGGCACATCGCGCCCGCAAGGCACTGGCTACGACATCGGAGCGTATGAATATCCGTCTGGCGGAAGCGGCGATATTACCTCGCCCTCCGCGCCTACGGGGGTGCAAGTAATTTGATTTTTTTATAATACTGTAGTAGTTGCACTTACTGAAAGCGGTACAGGGAGCATCACGCCACCAGAAAAAAGATTCGGATGGCTCTCGTACCATGCGGCAACACTATATTCCCAATACGCGAATTGAGGATCTTGCGCTGGATTAGCGAGCGGAGATCCTTGCGGATTATTTTTATCGGTCCAATAGAGCAAACTATGCGGTACGATGGCGCCGGTCGCATCCGGTATGTGCCAATTTCCCTGTAACATCGGCGGGACAGAAGTAGAAATAGGATCTGATTCTCTGAAATAGGTCTTCGGATATTTTGAGAGCGCGTACGCCATCACCTCATGCCACATCGGCGCCGCAATAAATCCAGCGATTGATTTCACCATCGGTGTATTGTCATTATTCCCCGCCCAGACGCCGATGGCTATTGAGGGAGTGTAGCCGATGACCCACGCGTCGCGCGTGTCATTGGTTGTGCCGGTTTTTACCGCGACGTCGTAGCCGGGGAAAGAGAGCGGGGATGTGAGCGAATATTCCGGCAGACGGGCAGGAGCGTCGGAGAGCATCGCAGACATGTCGCGTGCGATATTTTCAGAAAGTACTTGCGAGGGTTGTGAGGTGTACTGCATAAGAATATTTCCTTTTGCATCATCGACTTCGAATATGCCAGTCGGCGTATTTCTTACTCCCTCATTTGCGAAAGTAGCGTAGGCGCCAGTCAGATCGAGAAGACGCACTTCACCGCCGCCTAGCACAAGCGTCAGACCATACTGGCTCGGATCGCCGAGCGTCGTGAGTCCGAACGATTTTGCGAGATTTATGGCATTCTGTATGCCGACCAGATATAGAACCTTGACCGCGGGGATATTGATCGATTGCGCAAGCGCTGTCTCGAACGTCATAGGACCGCGGAAGGTGTTGTCGAAGTCTACCGGCGCGTAGCAGGGAGCGGTATTGTTAGTGACATCTGACGGACTACATATAGTAGAGAATTGCGTCGGGGTGTCGAAGACTACTGTATCGCGCGTATAGCCCTTCATAAGCGCTAGCGAGTAAATGAAAGGCTTCATAGCCGAACCTGGCTGGCGAAGCGCTAATGTCGCGTTGTATTGGCCGTCGATAGCCGTATCGAAGAAATCACGCGAGCCGACCATCGCGAGAATTTGTCCCGTCGGAGGATCGATCGCGACCAAAGAAGCATTTGAAGCCCTGAAATTCTTTTCGTTTTCAAGCGCATATCGGTTGACAATAGATTCAGCACTTACCTCGAGATCCGCATCAAGCGTTGTAGTAACCTTCAATCCCGACATAAGCGCCTGCGAACCATACATTTCTTCGAGCTGATTGAGAATATAGAAAACGAAGTGCGGCGCAATGATTGCATTCTGACCCGCTGGAGCGAAGGAAACCTGCTCGGCTGCCGCGGTCGCATACGCGGCGTCGTCTATGAAACCGAGTGTACGCATCCGACCAAGCACGAGGTTTTTCCGACCGGCAAGCTCTGTTTTATGCGCACCGTACGGCGAATAATACGAAGGAGCTTGAATCATCGCCGCGAGATAAGCGGCCTGTGCGAGCGATAAGTCCTTCGCGGGCTTGCCGAAGTAGGCCTCTGAAGCGCTTTCGATGCCATAGAGCGTTCCGCCATAGGGAATATTATTCAGGTAGGTCTCAAGGATCTGGTCTTTCGAGTACACTTGTTCAAGTTTTATCGCCAGCATCCACTCATTAATTTTCCGAACGACACTTTTCTTGCTAGTGAGCAGTTCATTTTTAACGACTTGCTGCGTGATGGTCGAGCCGCCTTGCGAGAATGCACCACCGAGCACATCGGCGAACACCGCGCGGATAATGGAGGAAAAGCGGATGCCACCATGTTCATAAAAACTCGAATCCTCAATAGCAATAGTTGCATTAACAGCATTGGGCGATATCGAGGAAAGCGGTACGACGTCGCGTCTCACGTCGCGATTATAGTCGTAGAGGAGCACTTGGCCGGTGCGGTCATAAATCTTGGTTGATTGGTCGACTTGTCGAGCGGTAAACGATCCGATGTCAGGCACTGGGGTGAAAGCGACCGCAACCAGTACGCCGCTTATGATGAAAAAACAAAGGCCGAAGAACACAAAAATAAGTATAAGAAACGTGTGCCGCCACGATATCTGCCGACGGGAAGTCATGATTTGCATGCTACCATTCTTTATTCTCCCTCGTTCCTACGGCAAGCGCGGTAATGCCGATGGCAATAGCATCTAATTCGTCATCAAGACGTTTCTTTTTTTTAAGAACGAGGAGTTTTGGAATCATGTTCGCGACAGCCACCTTGGTTGCGCTTCCATAACCGGTTACCGCGAGTTTTACCTGCTGCGGAGAACATTCAATAACAGGTAAAGCATCAATGCCGGCTGCGGCTAGGATTGCGCCGCGTGCTTCGGCGACGCCGAAAGCAGTCTTTTTATTGATGCTAAAAAAAAGCGTCTCGATAGCGAGCGCATCGGGAGCATATTTCCTGATTGTGTCGCTGATCGTTCTTGAAATTTGCGCGAGGCGATATTCGCGTACACCTTTCTTCGGTTGCATGCATCCACTCATGAGAAGTGTCGGCCGCGATGAATCACCCTCGATAATTGCGACACCAAGACGATCGTATCCGGGGTCAATTGCCAGTATCCTCATATCCTTGTGCATTGGTAAATATCCGCTGAATATCCCCGTGCTCATCGAGCACTTCGAGAATCGCTCGCAGTTGGTCTTCGTCGGTCCCGTCTATTTCAATGAGCTGCTCGTTCGGGATGTAGGCATCGCTCGTTTTCTTAAATGCCCAGCTCGCGGCGCCCGGCGCCGCGAGCTCGACTCCCTGTAGCGACAAGAGATGTTTTATTTCCTGCGTCGTGCGATTCTTATTATCAGTAAGTGCTTCGGCGAGAATCGCGACGCCGCCCGGACCATACATTTCATATATTACTTGTTCCAAGTTTCCAGCATCCTTCGACATTCCTTTTGCGATGGCGCGCTCGATATTATCCTTCGGCATATTTTCCGCCTTGGCGCGCGCGATGGCGACCGAAAGCTCTGATGCTGAAAGATTTCCTCCTGCCTTTTTTGATTCGAGTGTGATAAGACGCGCGTGGCGCGAGAAGATACGGCTCTTCGCCGCATCGCTAGCCGACTTCTGCCGTTTTATCTGTGACCATTTACTATGTCCGGACATAACTTCAGAATAATGAAGATTTTCCATCGAGATACTCACGACCTTTGTGGGTGAGTATACGACCGCGTGGCGAGCGCTCGATGAAGCCGAGGCGAAGCAAATACGGCTCGTAGATGTATTCGATCGTATCGGAATCTTCATGAAGAGCGGCAGCTAATGCACGGACGCCAGTGGGCCCTCCACGGAAGCTCGTCAGGAATGTGTGAAGGTATCGGCGATCATCTTTTGTAAGACCGAAAACATCAATACCAAAAAGTTCGCATGCTTCATCACAGAGCGTGGCGGAAAGCGCTCGCTCATGTACTTCAGAAAAGTCGCGCACGCGCTTCAGGAGCGCATTCGCGACGCGCGGGGTCGCGCGGCTCCTCGCCGCGATACGGTCGATAACCTCTTTCGGCGCCGAGAGGTTGAGGAGGCCGGCCGAACGGCGGATGATGTCCTTCAGATCGTCATCACTATAGAAATCGAGCTGAAAAACGCCGCCTCCGAAGCGTGAGCGGAGCGGGCCCGAGAGATCTGCGACGCGCGTTGTCGCGCCGACCAGAGTGAAAGGCGGGAGCGCGAGTTCAACGGTGCGCGCCGAAGGGCCTTTCCCGAGGATGAGGTCGAGATGTCCCGATTCGAGCGCTGGGTAGAGGAGCTCTTCGATCTTGCGCGAGAGGCGGTGAATTTCATCGATAAAAAGAACAGTATTTGGCTCGAGGTTGGTGAGTATGGCGGCGAGGTCGCCGGCACGCTCTATCGCGACGCCGGACGTGCTCTTCAGGGGTGATTCAAGCGTCGCGGCTACAAGATAAGCAAGCGTCGTCTTTCCAACGCCGGGAGGGCCGTAGAAGAGGATGTGCTCCGGCATGCTTCCGCGCTTTTTCGCCGCATCAATAGCGATGCGCACATTCGCTTTTACCTGCGTCTGGCCGACATATTCGTCCCAACGGCTCGGTCGCAATGCCGCGTCGAGCGATGTGGACAAGGAATGGAGATGTGTGGCTCTTGACATAAAAATATGATGATGCTAGTATCATTTTAGCATAGTTTTTGATCATGTTCATTCTCCTCTAGGCAAGGCTTGACGGCTTTGGGCGTTTCCCCAAGGATTTCGTGGTCCCGTACTTCGGTATGAGCACTGCGAAACTCCTCAGGTGTCTCATCTT
>Ga0210056_1000678_pt1 | contig 28960 bp, 26 predicted proteins | sample CryGeyCG2014_080_2_FD_183965 | JGI IMG/M metagenome (GOLD analysis project Ga0210056, IMG submission 183965) | Groundwater microbial communities from aquifer - Crystal Geyser CG07_land_8/20/14_0.80 (SPAdes) (version 2) | ecosystem: Environmental > Aquatic > Deep subsurface > Groundwater | place...
AGATAAGGCTATTTCTCTGGTAAAAGAAGCCGACAGAAAGGCTAACGAGCTAAAACGCAGATTTTCGCAATATCGCGTGGGGGAAGAAGCTTAGTTCGTATCCCGGGTGGCATAAAAAATTTTCCTTGACATATTTTAGTTTCGTGTTATAGTATAAGCGCTTTGAATTGAACTACTTAGAAATTGGCATTCCTCACGAATAGCACATCCGATGACCTCTAATAAAGCCAACAAGATCAAATTTCTATAACAATGTTGATTAATATTTATACAAGCTATCTACGGTATTAGCATAATAATGACAAAGAAAGCAAAGCTGGTTCTCATCGACGGTAATTCATTATGTTACAGGGCTTATTATGCTATCAGGGGTTTGACCTCCTCCAAAGGTTTTCCCACAAATGCCATATACGGTTTTGTCACAATGCTTAACAAGATCGTAGAAGACAATGCGCCTACGCATCTAGCCGTGGCATTTGACAGGAAAGAGCCGACTTTCAGGCATAAGAAGTTTAAGGAATATAAGATCACAAGAAAACCCATGCCGGACGACCTGGTAGGCCAGATACCGTATATAAAAGATGTATTAAAGGCTTACAACATAGCCGCTTTCGAACTGGCCGGCTATGAAGCGGATGATATTCTGGCTACGATCGCCAAAAAGGCAGCGAAAAAAGACTTCCTCACGTTCATAGTTACGGGCGATAAGGACATGCTGCAGTTAGTTAATTCCAATACAATGGTTTGTGATACCCATAAAGACGATTTGATCTATGACGCCTCAAAAGTCGAACAAAGGTTCGGCGTAGGGCCGGATCTCATTAAAGATATAATGGCTTTAATGGGCGATTCTACCGATAATATACCCGGCATACCGGGTATAGGGGAAAAAGGCGCTATGGAACTGGTAAAAAAGTTTGGCACCATAGAGAATCTTTTGTCCAGCGTGGACAAAGTAGACAGCAAGTCTAAAAGAGAGCTTTTAATAGAGCACGCCGAACTTGCGAAGATGAGCAAGGAACTCGCGACCCTTGACTATGATGTTCCCATTGAAGTGGATCTGGATAAACTTGAAGTGGCCCTACCTGATAAAAGAAGACTCCTTGAGATTTTTAAAGAATTGAACTTTAAAAGCTTGGTGAATCAGCTCTCGACAAGAAAAGAATTAGACGCCGCGTATAAATTGATAGACAGCGAAGCAGGATTCGATAAATTTTTTAATGATATAAAAAAGGTAAAAGAATTTGCGCTTGATTTTGAGACTACGAACGCCGATCCGATGGTAGCCGAACCTATAGGTATTTCTTTCTGCTGGGAAGAGGGCAAGGCCTTCTATGTAGCATTCTCGGAAAAAGGGCCGCTTAGCAAAAAGAATGTGTTTGAAAAATTACGGCCGTTATTTGAGAACGAAAATATTAAAAAAGTCGGGCAGAATATAAAATATGAGATCCTGATATTGATGAATAACGGAGTAGATCTAAAAGGGATAGATTTTGACACTATGGTAGCCTCATACCTTCTTAATCCGTCAAAACTTAACCATAATCTTGAAGACATATCGCTGGAGTACCTCGATCACAAAATGATATCGATAACCGACCTCATCGGAAAAGGCAAGAAACAGATCAGCATGAAAGACGTGGATATAGAGGCTGTTTCCAAATATTCGTGTGAGGATAGCGACGTAACGTTTAGACTTAAAAATATCCTGGATAAGGACATGTCGGAAAAAGGCCTTAGCGAATTATTTTACAATGTAGAAATGCCGCTCGTGAAGGTGCTGGCAAAAATGGAATTTAACGGTGTATGCATAGATACGGATCTCATGGAGAGCCTGGGCAAAGAAATGGAGGGCTCCTTAAAAAAGCTCGAGGCTGAAATTTATAAGATCGCAGGCGAGGAATTTAACATAAATTCACCAAAGCAGCTTTCGGTCATTCTGTACGAAAAACTGAAATTGCCCGTTGTCAAAAAAACAAAAACAGGCCTCTCGACCGACGAATGGACCTTGAGAAGGCTGGCTGTCCGCCATGAATTGCCTAATAAATTGTTAAGTTTTAGAGAGCTGGCAAAGTTAAAATCCACATATATCGATGCCCTTCCGAAACTTATTAATCCGAAAACGGGAAGGGTGCACACATCTTTTAACCAAACAGTTACAGCTACCGGAAGGCTTTCCTCAAGCGAGCCGAACTTGCAGAATATCCCGATAAAAACCGACCTAGGCAAAATGATCCGTAAGATCTTTGTGCCGACCGATAAGAAGAACCTGCTTTTATCTTGTGACTATTCGCAGATAGAACTTAGGGTCTTGGCGCATCTCGCGAACGATAAGACCTTGATACACGCTTTCCAGAAAGGCCTTGATATACACGCCTATACGGCTTCGCTGATATTCGGGGTTCGAGAAAAGGATGTTGACGAGTCTATGCGCAATACGGCCAAGACCGTCAATTTCGGGATAGTATACGGTATGAGCGCGTTCGGGCTCTCGAGCGCCCTGGAAATAGACATAGAAAAGGCAAAAAATTTCATCGATTCTTATTTTGAAAGATACCCCAGGGTAAAGGAATATATAGAGGAATGCATCGCTACGGCCAAGGAAACGGGTTATGTCACAACGCTTATGAACAGACGCAGGTATATCCCTGACATTGATAATGCGGATATAAGGGTCAGGCAGTTCGCCGAGCGCACGGCTATAAATACCCCTATCCAGGGCTCGGCCGCCGATATTATAAAGGTAGCCATGCTGAACATAGACAAGATGCTTGAGGAAAAAGGCCTTTCCGCGAAAATGACCATGCAGGTCCATGATGAGCTGGTATTCGATGTCCCCGAAAAAGAACTCGATAAGACAAGGCAGATCGTAAAAAAATGTATGGAAGAGGTTATAAATTTAAAAGTCCCGATAGTCGCGAAGGCGTCTATGGGGAAGAACTGGCTGGACATAGAATGATAATAGGCGTAACTGGGAGTTTCGGGACCGGGAAGACCACTGTTGCCAAGATGTTTGCGGCAAAAGGCGCAAAGATTTTGGATGCCGATAAGCTAGCGCACCTGGCATTGAAGAAGGGCACTCCTACCCATAAGAAAATTGTTTTATATTTCAAAAAAGAGGGAGTGCTGAATAAAGATGGCCTAGTAGATAAGAGGAAATTAGCTAAGGCCGTTTTCGGTAATAGAAAAAAACTAAAAAGACTTACCGGGATCATACAGCCATTCGTAATAAAGAAAATAAAAGATTTCGTCAGACAAATGGGTCGAAAAGGCACTATCGTAATAGACGCCCCGCTCTTAATTGAAGCCGGCCTTCATAAAATGGTCGATAAATTAATCGTAGTAAAAGCTGACCGCAAGACACAGTTGTTAAGATGTATTAAAAAAAAGAATTTTAAAAAGGAAGAAGTGATAGCTAGGATCAAAAACCAGATGCCACTGGCAAGAAAGATGAAAATGGCCGATTACGTAATCGATAATAACGGCAATTTAGCCGACACTAAAAAACAAGTAGGGAAAATATGGAGGGAGATTAAATGGATATAGCAGAACTAAAGGAAATGAAGGTTTCAGATCTTAACAAACTTGCGAAAGATCTTAAGATAAACGGTATAGGGGTCCTAAAAAAACAGGATCTAATATTCCAGATCCTGAAGGCAAAGACCGAAAAGGAGGGGCTCATATTCGGCAGCGGGACGCTTGAAATCTTACAGGACGGTTTCGGTTTTTTGAGGAGCTCCGACTATAATTATCTTCCGAGCCCGGACGATATATACGTATCTCCCTCTCAGATAAGAAAGTTTGACTTAAGGACTGGGGATACGGTAAGCGGCCAGGTCCGGCCTCCGAAGGAGGGAGAGAGGTATTTCGCCCTGCTTAAGGTTGAAGCCGTTAACTTTGAGAATCCGGAAAGCGCTAAGGATAAAACACTATTTGATAATCTAACTCCGCTTTATCCTAATGAGCGGCTTATACTGGAAAACGACCCGAAAGATGTATCGACCAGGATCATGGACCTTTTGACTCCAATAGGAAAAGGCCAGCGCGGCTTGATAGTCGCCCAGCCTTATAGCGGCAAAACGATCCTATTGCAGAAGGTCACGAACGCGATAACCAAAAATTATCCGGACGCTATTCCAATAGTCCTTCTAATAGATGAAAGGCCGGAAGAAGTCACAGATATGAAAAGGTCCGTAAAGGGTGAGGTAATAAGCTCCACGTTTGATGAGCCTGCCGAGCGGCATGTCCAGGTCGCGGAGATAGTTTTGGAGAAAGCAAAAAGACTTGTCGAGCACAAGAAGGATGTGGTAGTATTGTTGGATTCGATCACCCGCTTAGCGAGGGCTTATAATGCGGTTATGCCGCATTCAGGAAAAATTCTCTCAGGAGGCGTGGATTCGAACGCGTTGCACAAGCCAAAAAGATTTTTTGGCGCTGCAAGAAACGTTGAAGAAGGTGGCTCGCTTACAATAATCGCGACAGCCCTTGTGGATACGGGTTCGCGCATGGATGAAGTTATTTTTGAAGAGTTCAAAGGTACGGGCAATATGGAATTGCAGCTGGATAGGAACCTGTTCCAGAAGAGGATTTATCCGGCCATAGATATTAAGCGTTCCAACACCAGAAAAGAAGAACTCCTGGTCAACGAAGACGAGCTGCAGCGTATCTGGATCTTGCGCAAGGTGCTTAACGAGCTTAATTCCATAGAAGCCATGGAGCTTTTGATAGAGAAACTTTCAAAGACTAAGACGAATGCCGAGTTTTTGATGAGTATGAATCAATAAGGCAGTAGTTTAGGGGTTAGTAGTTAGGGATTAGGGATTTAAAAAATATAGAAATAAAAAAGGAGAAGAGAAATGAAGGAAAAGATCCATCCGCAGTATAAGGAAACGACCATTACGTGCGCGTGCGGCAACACGATCCATACGCGCTCGACAAGGCAGAACATCAGAGTTGAAATATGTAGCAAGTGCCATCCTTTTTTCACGGGTAAGCAGAAATTGGTTGACAGCGCCGGTATGGTCGAAAAATTCAGGAAAAGATACGGAAAATAATCAGTCATGTTCAAGGCTTTGATAGAAAAAAAAGAGCGTTTTGACGAGCTCCACAAATTGATCTCAGACCCGAAGGTCATAGCTAATAATTTGCAGTACCAGAAGTACGCTAAAGAACTGGCCTCGCTTAAAGGGGTGATCGAAAAATACGAAGCTTATCAGAAGGTCTTAAAAGAGCTGCAGGAGGCAAGGGCCATTGTCGAGTCAAAGCACCACGATAGCGACATGGTCGGACTGGCCAAGGAAGAAATAAAAACGCTCGAGAAAAAGAAGAAACTCTTTGAAGACGACCTCATTGCGACATTGACGGACGACCCCGATAAGGGTAAAGACATTATAATGGAAATAAGAGCCGGGACAGGCGGGCTTGAGGCGAGTTTATTCGCGGCGGATCTCTTCCGTATGTATTCTAAATATGTAGTTAAGAGGGGCTGGAAGATGGAGATGCTCTCGAGCAATATCACCGAAAAAGGCGGGTTCAAAGAAGTAATTTTTTCTGTATCCGGCCAGGAAGTTTACGGCGACATGAGATATGAAAGCGGGACGCATAGGGTCCAAAGGGTCCCGGAAACAGAAGCCTCGGGCAGGATCCACACCTCAGCAGCGACCGTGGCAGTTTTCCCTGAAGCTGAAGAGGTGGATTTAGAGATAGATCCGAAAGATATAGAAATAGACGTATTCAGATCCGGAGGAGCCGGTGGACAGCACGTTAACGTTACAGATTCGGCTGTGAGGATAACACATAAACCGTCAGGTTTAGTTGTAAGTTGTCAGGATGAACGCTCGCAGCATAAAAATAAGGCAAAGGCCATGCGTGTTTTGCGGACGCGTCTTATGGAGAAGATGAAAGAGGATCAGGCGAGCAAACGTTCCCAGGACAGAAAGATTCAGGTAGGGAGCGGGGACCGCTCCGAAAAGATAAGGACTTATAATTTTCCCGACGGAAGAGTTACCGATCACAGGATAGGCTTAACAATACATGATCTGGAAAATATTTTAGAGGGTGACTTGGATAAATTAGTGATAGGGCTTAAGGATGCCGACCGTAAACTTAGGCTTGCAGGCACTAAAAAGGCATCATGATAAGCTCGGAATTATTAAAGAAAAATATTGAGTCAAAACTGGATTGGGCGGCTGATTATTTAGGGCTTTGCGAGGTCTCGAGCCCCAGACTGGACGCAGAGCTTATAATGTCGCATGTACTTGAACGCAAGAAGGCGGAATTTTTTACCACCGCCTTTGAAGCCAATTATTCTTTTAAAGAAGACGAGCTAAAAAGGTTCGAACGACTTGTCCATCTTAGAGGGACAAGATATCCCCTCCAGTACATTACAGGTTTGGTTGATTTTATGGGCCTGGACCTGAAAGTGAAACCCGGCGTATTCATTCCTCGTCCGGAGACAGAAATATTAGTGGAAAACGCTACGCGCCGCGTTTCTGGGAATCCTTTTATTTTAGACCTCTGCACCGGCAGCGGTAATATAGCCGTGAGCCTCGCAAAGTTTTTAGAAGGCGCAACCGTGATGGCGTCTGACATATCCGATGACGCTCTTAAGATCGCTGAAGACAATATAAAATTACACAAGCGCAATAATATCAAACTGATCAAAAGCGACTTATTTGAGAATATAGACGAATACCGGATCGACCTGATCATATCGAATCCTCCGTATGTTGCGGAAGAGGATTTTGAAAGCTTAATGCCTGAGTTATTATACGAGCCGATATCTTCGCTTTACGGCGGGTCGGACGGCCTCTATTTTTATAGGAAAATTTTTGACAAGGCTTCATTCTTCCTCGCAAAAGACGGATATTTGATAGTTGAAATAGGATATAACCAGATCGAGCAGATAAAAAACATTTTGTCTGTTTCTAATAAATTATTTGTCGAAGAAGTTGTAAAGGATTATAATGGCATAGATAGAGTTGTGGTGATCAGGAGAAAAAATGGATAAATTGATCATTGACGGCGGCGTGAGGCTAAAAGGCAGCGTTGAGGTAAGCGGCGCAAAGAATGCGGCGCTGCCTATTTTGGCAGCCACCCTGCTGGCAGATGAAAAAAGCGTTATAAAGAACGTTCCCACGAGCCTCCTTGACGTAATTACCATGGTTAAGATCATCCGCTATTTAGGGGCGAAGGTCGAGGTGCAGGGGAATACGATAACCGTAGAACCGAAAGGTTATAAGGGATGCACGGCGCCGTATAAGTTTGTGAGCACAATGAGGGCATCTATTTGTTTGCTGGGGCCGCTTTTAGGTAAGCAGAAATATGCCGAGGTTTCGTTCCCCGGAGGGTGCGTTATAGGTCCGAGGCCGGTCGATCTTCACCTGAAAGGCATTAAGGCATTGGGCGCGAAAGTTAAAATATACGGCGGTTATATAATTGCTGACGGAAGAAATTTAAGAGGTTCCCATGTGTATCTCGGCGGGCATTTTGGCTCAAGCGTTTTGGCAACGGCGAACGTTATGATGGCTGCGACCCTCACGAAAGGCAGGACGATCATAGAAAACGCGGCTTGCGAACCCGAGGTCGTGGACCTGGCGCATTTCCTTAAACAAATGGGCGCTAAGATAGAAGGCGAATCCACGCACAAGATAGAAATAGAGGGCGTGAAAAAATTAGCAGGCGCTGAGCATATGCTCATAGCAGACAGGATCGAGACCGGCACCTATATGATAGGGGCTGCGATCACGGACGGCGACATAGTTATAAAAAAGGCGAATCCCAACCATTGCATAGCCCTTATAGATAAACTAAGGGAAGCCGGGGTTTCGATAACATTCGGGAAAAATGAGATCCATGTAAGAAAGACAAGGTCCCTCAAGCCGGTAGACGTTACAACATTGCCGTATCCAGGGTTCCCTACGGATATGCAGGCACAATTCATGTCTTTAATGTGCGTGACAAAAGGGATAAGTGTTATTACCGAAAAAATATACCCGGAGCGTTTTATGCATTTGAGCGAATTGAACAGAATGGGCGCAAATATAATTTTAGAAGGCCCCACGGCGATAGTGAAGGGTGTTAAGAATCTCAGCGGGGCGCCGCTGATGGCGTCAGATCTTCGCGCGAGCGCGGCTCTTGTACTAGCAGGCCTTGCCGGAAAAGGTAAGAGCGAAGTTTTGAGGGTGTATCATCTTGATAGAGGTTATGAGGACATGGAGAAAAAGCTATCAAGGTTGGGCGCTAAAATTTGGAGAGAAAAAGAATAAAAGTTTAACAAAGCAAGAGGAAAGGAGTAGTAATTATGGCAGTAGTTATAAGACTAAGAAGGATGGGGACGAACAAAAGGCCTTTTAACCGCGTGGTAGTAGCTGATAGTCGCAGCTCTCGAGACGGCAGGTTCCTGGAAGGCATAGGCTATTATAATCCGTTGACGAATCCCGCTCAGATAAAGATCGACGCGGAAAGGGCGAAGCATTGGGTTAAGGCAGGAGCGAAACCATCTGTTGCTGTGAAGAACTTATTTAAAAAAGCAGGCATAAAAATAGAATAACTTTTAAGATACGGCAAAATTATGCGGATAGATGTATTGACGATCTTCCCGAAAATGTTTGACGCAGTTTTGGGGGAGTCTATAATAAAACGTGCTGTAAATAAAGGCATTGTGAAAATACGGCTTTATGATTTGAGGGATTTCACGGACGATAAGCACGGTAAAGTTGATGACAAGCCTTTCGGAGGCGGTGCGGGAATGGTGATGGCCGTTCAGCCTATTTATAACGCGCTTCTGAGCGTTACGGGAAAAACATCTAAAGGTAACAAGGGAGTCAAAAAAGACTTGAAGGTCATATTGCTTACGCCGCAGGGAAAGAGGCTTGATCAAGGTCTGGCTAATCGACTTGCAAAGTGTAAACATTTGATTTTAATATGTGGGCATTACGAAGGCGTAGATGAACGCGTGAGGCATTTAGTAACCGACGAGATCTCAATAGGAGATTATGTATTAACGGGGGGTGAGCTTCCGGCTATGGTGGTCATAGATGCCATTACAAGGCTAGTGCCGAGTGTTCTCGGGGATGAGGATTCTTCAAAGTTTGATAGTTTTCAAGGCGGATTGATCGAGCATCCTCACTATACCCGACCGCGCATTTTTAAGGATATGAGCGTTCCGGAAGTGCTTTTAAGCGGCGACCATGATGCAATAAAGAAGTGGCGGCATAAAGAAGCCGTAAAGAGAACAAAGGAAAGAAGACCGGATTTATTAAAAAATAAAAATTAAAGTGGAGGAAAAAGATGGATAAGATGAAACAGGTGGAAAGCAGTTATTTAAAAAAGGATATTCCTCAATTCAACGTGGGCGATACCGTAATCGTCAATGTCAAGATACAGGAAGAGGGCAAGATAAGAATACAAGCCTACGAAGGTACGGTCATAGCCCGCAGAGGCAGCGGTATAAATGAAGCATTTACCGTGAGAAGAATATCTTACGGAGAGGGCGTTGAAAGAGTTTTTCAGCTGCATTCTCCTATGGTCGATAAGATCGAAGTGGTTAAAAAGGGTGTAGTGAGAAGAGCAAAACTCTATTATCTCAGGAAGAGGGTAGGAAAGAGGACAAAGGTCGACGAAAAATCTACAGAAGAACAAAATGAGATACCACGAGAGAAAGGCCCAACAGAAGGGGTTTAAGGTAATTGCCGGGGTAGACGAGGCGGGTCGCGGCCCGCTTGCCGGACCGGTCGTAGCAGGATGCGTTATTCTCGGCAAAAAACGATTCTCTTGTCTAATAAAAGATTCTAAAGTTTTATCTCCCAGACAAAGGCTTATATCCTACCTAGAGATAACCGAAACTTCACAGTTCAGCGTTGGTATAGTAGATGAGCAGACCATAGATCGAATCAACATCTACCAGGCTACTATTCTAGCTATGGAAGAAGCTATCCGTAGCATAAAAACCCAGCCAGATTTTATCTTAATAGACGGCGGAGTCAAATTAAATATCCCGCATCCCCATGTGCACATAAAAGGCGGTGACGCTAAAAGCGTCTCAATAGCAGCAGCTTCAATAATTGCCAAAGTTACACGCGATAATCTGATGTTAAAATACGACAGCCTCTACCCTCAATACGGTTTCGCGAGGCATAAAGGCTACGGCACCAAAGAACATTTCAAAGCTTTGGAAAAGTATGGGCCCTCGCCTATTCACAGAAAAACATTCGCTCCGGTATCTAATTTTAACCAAACTTAATATTTGTTTTTATTTGACATAATCACCGAATATTTATATAATAGCAGGCTAATAACCTTTCACGGAGGGCTAAAATTGAACAACATCAAATCAAAATCTCCAAAAATATTAAGCGATATTGAAATAGCGCAGGCAGCCAAAATGAAGCCAATAGTCGAAATCGCCGAAACATTAGGCATCAAGGAAGGTGATTTGGAATTTTACGGTAAATACAAGGCTAAAGTCTCGCTGGACGTGCTGGCGCGCAATAAATCCAAGAAAGACGGAAAATATATAGACGTTACTGCTATTACCCCTACGCCGCTTGGCGAAGGAAAAACCGTTACGACGATAGGTCTTTCCATGGCGCTTAACAAGATCGGCAAAAAGACAACAGTATGCATCAGGCAGCCGTCGCTCGGCCCGGTATTCGGCATAAAAGGAGGGGCAGCAGGCGGCGGTTATTCTCAGGTAGTCCCTATGGAAGATTTCAATTTGCATCTTACAGGGGATGTTCATGCAGTCGGGCTCGCGCACAATCTGGCAGCCGCATTTTTGGACAATTCTATTTATAAGAAAAACCCGCTTAACATAGACCCGCGGTCCATTGAGTGGAGGCGGGTTGTGGATATAAGCGATCGGTATTTGCGTAATATAATAGTCGGACTGGGCACTAAAGACGACGGCCTGCCGCGGCAGAGCGGATTCGACATTACAGTTTCAAGTGAGGTAATGGCCATTCTTGCTTTAACGACCGACTTGAAAGACCTAAGAAAGAGGGTCGGGAAGATTGTGCTCGCTACGACATATGACGGAAAACCTGTCACTACGGAAGATATTAAGGTTGCCGGCGCGATGGCGGTTCTTTTGAAAGACGCTATTAAGCCGAACCTGATGCAGACGCTGGAGAACACTCCTTGTTTAGTTCACGCCGGGCCTTTTGCTAACATTGCCCACGGGAATAGCTCGATTCTGGCGGATAAGATAGCGCTTAAACTCAGCGAGTATGTAGTGACAGAAAGCGGTTTCGGCGCGGATTGCGGCGCTGAAAAATTCTTCGATATAAAATGCCGCTACAGCGGATTAAAGCCTAATGCGGCCGTTATGGTTTGTTCTATAAGGGCGTTAAAGATGCATAGCGGCGACTTTACGGTAATAGCCGGGAAGCCTTTAAGCAAGGGACTGGTGACCGAAAATATAGATGCCGTAGAGAGGGGATGCGCGAACCTGGAAAAGCATATCGAGAATATTAAAACTTTTGGTATCCCTGTCGTAGTTGCGATAAATAAATTTACTACCGATACGGATAAGGAAATAGAGGCTGTTAGGAAAAGGGCACTGCGCTCAGGCGCGGATGACGCCTTGGTGAGCGAGGTGTGGGCAAGAGGCGGCGCCGGAGGGGCCGACCTGGCAAAAGCTGTAGTGAAGGCCGCAGAAAAGCCAAGCAACTTCGGATACCTTTATTCTCTCGATATGCCGATTAAAGCAAAGATAGAAAAAATAGCCTGCGAAATATACGGGGCTGCTAAAGTTGAATATTCGCCCATAGCAGAGCAGAAAATCAAGCGGTACGAGAAATGGGGCTACGGGAATCTACCTATCTGCATGGCAAAGACCCATTTATCGTTGTCGCACGACCCCGCATTAAAAGGCAGGCCGACCGGTTTTACTTTACCCATAAGGGATATGCGCGCATCCATAGGTGCTGGTTTCTTGTATCCTTTATGCGGCGAGATGCGCACAATGCCAGGCTTGCCGTCTCATCCCGCAGGCGAAGTGGTCGATATTGATGATGAAGGAAAAGTGTTGGGGCTATTTTAAATAAAGTTTACAGTTAACAGTGTAGAGTGGCGATGCTGTAAACAGTAAACTGTACACTGTACACTATAGGAAGGTATGCGAATGCAATACATTAAACAGTCACTAGAAAAATACATAGAAGACCTTGGCGCAAGGCTTCCTGCGCCGGGCGGAGGGAGCGCGAGCGCGGCTTGCGGTTCATTAGGGGTGGCGCTCGTATTGATGGTTTCGAATTTTACCCTTGGCAATGAAAAATACGCCGCTTACGAAAAAGAAATAAAAAAGATCATCGCCGAAGCCGAGAAATTGAAGAAGAAATTATTAAAATTTATAGATGAAGATGTGGAGGCTTACAAAAAACTCTCAGCTGTTTACAAACTTCCAAAGGAAGAAAGAGATTCCACTTTAGAAGCCGCTTCGAAAGAGGCGCTCGCTGTGCCGCTCGACATATGCCGCGCGGCACATGAAGCGATGCAGCTTGTAAAGTCGCTGCTTGAAAAAGGCAACAGGAATCTCATAAGCGATGTCGGCATCGCCGCGAGCATGATTTATAGCGCGTTCGAATCCGCAAAAATGAATGTGGATATAAACTTGAAACAGATAAGAGATGAAGAATTTGTTAATAAGATCGATAAAGAGATCATGGATATGGGCGGCGAGGTTAAAAGATCATCGAGCTTGGTCATAAAAGAGGTTTGTGATAGGTTGAAATAAGGGGGTAGCAATGGCAGCTATATTATTGGAAGGAAAAGTTCTCGCTTCAGCGATCAAGGAGAGGCTGGCAAAAGATGTAGAGGGATTAAAGAAAAAAGGAAAAACCCCCAAGTTGGTTGCTATTCAGGTGGGTGAAAACGCAGCATCAGCCGTTTATTTGAAGTCCCAGTCGAAGAACGCCGAGGCCCTGGGAATAGAATATGAACTTATAACTATGGATAGCGAAACCAAAGAGGATGAGCTTATAAAAAAAATAGTCAGTTTAAATAATGACTCGCGGGTAAACGGTATCATATTGCAATTGCCCGTACCTGAACATATAAATGCGAGACGTGTAATATGCCATATAAATCCAGCGAAAGACGCAGAGGGCATGCATCCCGAGAATTTAGGCAGACTCGTTTTAGCAGAGGCAAAGGTAGCCCCATGCACGCCGCTCGCGGTAATGGAGCTTATAAAATCCACAAATGTTAATTTATACGGCAAAGAGGTAGTGGTGGTGGGCCATTCCGAAATCGTAGGCAAGCCGTTAAGCTTATTGCTGCTTAAGGAATTTGCCACGACTACGGTCTGCCATATCGGGACAGGCCAGAGGGGAACGCTGCCGGACCATGTGAAAAGGGCCGAGATCCTCATTGTTGCCGTAGGAAAAGCTTCTCTCATCAAGGGCGAATGGATAAAAGATGGTGCGATCGTTATAGATGTCGGCGTAAATAAAATCGGAGATAAAATAGTAGGCGATGTTGAGTTCGAAACGGCTAAAGAAAAAGCTTCGTTCATAACTCCTGTTCCCGGAGGAGTTGGCCCCCTTACAGTTACGATGCTTATGCGGAATCTGGTCGAGGCGGCCAAATTACAAGAATGATTACAGTGATAACAAATATATTAATATGAGTCTGTTAAAAGAAAAATTAAATTCCGGTAAATTCGCCATTACAGGTGAGATAGCTCCACCAAAAGGCACCGATGTAAAAGAGATACTAGAGGATGCAGAACGCATGAAGAACAGAGTAGATGCTGTAAATGTTACTGATATACAAAGCTCTGTGATGCGGGCAGGTTCTCTTGTGTTATGCCATCTTTTAAAACAGAAAGGCATAGAGCCTGTATATCAAGTTACTTGCAGGGATAGAAATAGGCTTGCCCTTCAGTCAGATATTCTCTCTGCAGCTATACTGGGCATTGAGAACGTGCTGATTTTAACCGGCGACCATCAGGGGTTGGGCGACCATCCGCAAGCCAAAGGCGTGTTTGATTTGGATTCCGTGACCCTTTTGGAAGTCGTAAAAACATTGCAAAGCGGCAAAGACATGGTGGGAAACGAGCTTAAAGGAAAGCCCAGCTTTTGCGTTGGCGCAGTAGTGAACCCTGGTGCAGACCCGCTCGAGCCCGAGATAATAAAGATGGAAAAAAAGATAAAAGCAGGCGCAGAGTTCTTTCAGACCCAGGCCGTATACGACCCTGCGCTTTTTGAAAGATTCATGAATGCCGCCAAGCATCTCAATGCAAAGATTCTGGTGGGTATCGTGCTTTTAAAGTCGGCCGGCATGGCGAAATACATGAATGAAAATGTCGCTGGCGTTTTTGTGCCAGATGAACTTATAAAGGAAATACAATCGGCAAGCAAAGAGGATAGGCCCAAGAAGAGTGTGGAAATAGCAGCCCGTCTTATAAAAGAGATGCGGGGCATGTGTCAGGGCGTGCATTTGATGCCACTTGGTTGGGATAAGCTTGTGCCCGGAGTTTTGGACCAGGCGGGACTGTAAAATAATGAGAATCGCATTTACTGGTAAAGGCGGGGTAGGAAAGACGACGTTGGCCGCTTTATTTATTCGCTCTTTGGCGAACGATAATAGGCGGGTTTTAGCCGTAGATTGCGACCCAGATTCTAATCTTGCCGCAGCGTTGGGTTTTCCTGATGGCGCGAAGATTAAGCCCATATCAATGATGAAGGATCTTATACATGAGCGGATGGAGATGAAAAAAGGAGAGCCGCCTATTTTTTACAAATTAAATCCGAACATCGATGATATTCCGAAAAAGTTTGTCAAAAGAAAGAATTCCATAGACCTTATTAACATGGGAACGGTTGAAAAGGGCGGAAGCGGCTGCGTTTGCCCTGAGAGCACGTTTATGAGGAATCTCCTTTCGGAAATTGTATTAAGCGAAGGCGAAGACATCGTTCTGGATATGGACCCTGGGATTGAGCATCTCGGGAGGCGTACCGCAAAATCAGTGGATGGGTTTATTACGGTCGTCGAGCCGAGCATCAACAGCGTCGAGACAGCAAAAAAGATTAAGAAATTAGCCGGCGATATAGGTGTGAAGAGCGCCTATGTTATCGGTAATAAGATAAAGGACGCGAAGGATAAGAAATTTATAGAATCTAATTTCCAGAAAGAAGAAATTTTGGGAATGATTCCGCATAGCGAGAATATTTCGGATTTAGACAAGAAAAGCAATCGTGCCCTAAACGATAAAAGGATTATCGACGAAGTGGACAGGATAAAGAATATTTTATTTAAGGAGGAAAAGTATGCCGGAAAATAGGTCTATAGACCCAGCATCTGTAGATGCCTTGAAGAAGGCTAAGGCGGAAAATATCGAGACCGTATGGGACAGGTATGATGCGATGCAGCCGCAATGCGGTTTTGGCGAACTCGGAATATGTTGCAGGATTTGCAATATGGGGCCGTGCAGGATCGACCCATTTGGCGAAGGCCCTCAGGAAGGCGTGTGCGGCGCAAACGCGGATACCATAGTGGCGAGGAATTTGGCTCGAATGATAGCGGCAGGTGCGGCAGCCCACTCTGACCACGGAAGAGACGTCGCCAATACGTTGATTCTTGCAGCAGAAGGCAAGACCGATGCCTACAAGGTAAAGGATATCCAAAAATTGCGTCGGATTGCAGAAGAATACGGAATCAATACCTCAGGCAAAGACGATTCAAAGATAGCCCTTGAGGTTGGGAAGGCAGCCCTCGTTGAGTTCGGCCAGCAAGAGGGCGAGTTGAAATTCGCAAAAAGGGCCCCGCAGAAAAGACAGGAATTGTGGCGAAAACTCGGAATCATGCCCCGAGGCATCGACAGGGAGATAGTCGAAATGATGCATAGGACAACCATGGGCGTTGATAATGACTATAAAAATATTATTGGGCAAGGCATGAGGACCTCGTTGACGGATGGATGGGGCGGCTCGATGATAGCCACAGAATTGCAGGATATATTATTTGGCTCGCCGAAACCGATTCGAGCTAATGTTAACATGGGAAATCTAAGGGAAGACGAAGTAAATATAATCGTCCATGGCCATGAACCGACTCTTTCAGATGTCGTGGTTGCGGCAAGCCGCGACCCGGAGCTCCTGGAGCTGGCAAAAAAATATGGCGCCAAAGGAATAAATCTCGGCGGAATATGCTGCACGGCGAGCGAAATACTCATGAGGCACGGCATTCCGGTTACAGGCAATTTTCTACAGCAGGAATTGGCTGTGATTACGGGCGCTGTGGATTTAATGATGGTGGACGTTCAATGTATTATGCCGTCGCTCAGCAATATAACAAAGTGCTACCATACAAAATTGGTCACCACGTCTCCGAAATGCAAGATTCCTAATGTAACCCATGTTGAATTTCACGAGGAAAAAGCGTATGAAACCGCAAAGGAAATCCTACGGATGGGTATAGAGAATTTCAAAAATAGAAAAAAGAACGCGATACAGATTCCGTCCAACACAAAAGGTTTTATAGCTGGGTTTACAGCCGAGACCGCGTTTAATATCTTAGGCGGCAGGTATCGCTCAACCTATAGGCCTCTCAATGACGCTATCATAAGCGGGAGACTTAGGGGGGCAGCCGGCGTTGTGGGTTGCTGCAATCCGAATATAAAGCACGATTGGGCGCATCTGACCATGATAAAGGAACTCATAAAGAACGACGTGCTTGTTGTGACGACAGGGTGCAGTGCAATTGCGGCCGCAAAGGTAGGGTTGCTTGACCCTGAGGAGGGAAAACGGTTTGCCGGTAGAGGTCTACAGGAAATATGCGAGGCCGTGGGCATACCGCCAGTTTTACATTTAGGATCCTGTGTTGATAACTCGAGAATTTTGATAGTGCTCTCCAATGTCGTTAAAGAAGGAGGCCTTGGAGACGATTTGAGCGATCTGCCGGTTGCGGGTGCGGCGCCTGAATGGATGAGCGAAAAGGCAGTGGCTATCGGTTTCTATGTTGTTGCGAGCGGTGTCTTTACTATTTTCGGGACACCTCAGCCCGTACTTGGAAGCAAGAATGTGACAAGGTACTTATGCGACGATCTCGAAAAAATAGTCGGCGGAAAATATGCGTTTGAGGCAGACCCGGTAAAAGCAGCTCGGCTTATGATTGAACATATGAACAAGAAGCGCGCGGCGCTTAAGCTAGCCCCGGTAATGTATGAGGAAGGAAGCTTGAAAAAAGAAAAAGTGGCTATAAGCGCTTAGGAGGCAAACTTGACAGACAAAAAACAGAAAAAGGGCGTTAAAATATTCTGCGACATAACTAAGTGCTTAGGCTGTAAGGCATGCGAACTCGCGTGTGCCGTCGAGCATTCAAAAGCGAAAGAGCTCGCGCTCTCTATCAAAGAGAAACCAACCCCTAAAAAGAGAAGGAAGGTTTCAGGGGTTGAGGACAAAATAATGTCTTTTGGTTGCCAGCACTGTGAAGAAGCACCTTGCGTAGCGGCGTGCATGAGTAGCGCGATGTACAAGGACCCTGTAACAGGCGAGACAAAACACGACAAGGACAAGTGCGTAGGCTGTTGGATGTGCATTATGGTTTGTCCTTTCAGCGCAATTATACAGGACGTGACCGATAAGGTAGCAATGAAATGCGACCTTTGCCCCGACAACGAAGACTATGCCTGCGTTGCTGCATGCCCGACTAATGCGCTATTCTCGGGAACCCCTGAAGAATTTAAAAGGAGAGTAGAGGAAAAATCTTCTCCCGCGGCTCTTAAAAGAACTAAAATAAAAAGTGGAGTATAGCATGCGATATTGTATTATAGGCGGAAGCGCAGCAGGCACGAGCGCCTGTGAAATGATAAGGGGGATAGATAAAAAAGCCGATATCACCTTAATAACTGATGAAAAATTCGCTCTGTATTCGCGGTGTCTTTTATCATACCTACTCGCCGGCTCTATCAATGAGGATAAATTAAAATTTAAAGAAAAGGATTTTTTTGAAAGGAATAAAATAGAAGCGCTATTGGGTGTGCGTGTAGAAAAAATAGATTCCAAAAAAAGAGAGCTAGGGCTTTCGAATAAGAAAAAGGTAACGTTTGACAGGCTTCTTATTGCCACAGGCGCCCGCCCCAAAGAGATGGGCATTCCCGGCGAAGACAAAAAAGGCGTTTTCGCGTTGCGGACCATAGAAGACGCCAGAGGCATATTGAATCGCTCCAATAAAGGTGTCAAGCGCGTAGCTATTCTCGGCGGCGGCCTCATTGGCATGAGAGACGCGTACGCCTTGGGCCATAAAGGGTTTGACATAAAGGTTATAGTGAAATCAGGCCAGATATTATCTCAGATGATGGAGAAGGAAGGGGCAGAAATAATAGAAGCCCATATAAAGAAATTCGGGGTAGATGTCATGAAAGGGCTTGCCGCAACCGAAATATTGGGCAAGGACGAAGTTAGCGGAATAATTTTGGATAACGGCAACAAATTAGATTGTGAATTGGTAATTGTGGGGAAGGGTGTAGCGCCTAATATAGAATTGGCAAAAGACATAGGCCTAGCTACGAAGGAAGGGATTATAGCCGATGATTATTTAGCCGCGTCACAGGACGGCATATGGACAGCGGGCGATGTCTGCGAGGCAAAAGACCTTGTCACCGGAGAAAAAACAGTTAATGCCTTGTGGCCATGCGCGGTTGAGCAGGGAAGGGTCGCCGCCCTCAACATGGCAGGCAAAAAAACAAAATACGAAGGCTCGCAAAGCATGAATTCGCTCGACCTATTCGGGCTTTCCACCATTTCTATCGGTGTCACAAAGCCAAAGGGCGCGGGCTATGAAATACTTACGTCAAAAACCGAAAACTCCTACAAAAGACTTGTCATAAAGGGCGATATTTTATGGGGCATGACACTCGTGGGTAAAGTCGAAAACGCAGGCGTTTACGGTATTCTTATAAGGAATAAGATAAATATCAGCGATTATAAAAAGATTCTTTTAAGAGACGATTTTAATTACGCAAAGATCCTTCCTTTGATTAAAAAGGAAGCTCAGAAGTTTTGCAAGCCCGAATTTCAGGATATATTATTGACTTATTAGAGCTTCATAAGATTATGATTTCAATGATGAAAAAGCATAACCATAAGCGAATTACTGTAACCTATAATAAATAGGAGGACACGGGAATGTCAAAAATAGTTGCGACGGCTGCCATACGGGGTGCCAATAAAATCGCAAAGGAATGCGAAGCGTTTTTGAACAAGGCGATAAAAGAAAAAGGTAAAAATCAAAAGGTCGAATTTCCGGAGACGGCATTTTATCTTCCCATGGCTTACGCGCTCTTAGGCGCTGAGGTAAAGACGCTCGGCGATATGATCCCCATCCTGGAACATGTAAAGGGCCTGCTTCATGAGGAACCGTCTGAAAAGCTCTGGCTTCCGTATCTCGGTGACGCGCTCGATTCAGGCGTAGCTACTCTTCTCGCAGAGGAGATTATCGTGGCGTTGAGGTATCTTTACGGCCAGGAGCCGCAGCCTGACTGCATAGGATTTTTTACAGATACAATCTTAAGGACCCTGGGCATACAATTGGTAGACGGAAGGATGCCGGGTTTTGCAGCCATCTTAGGCGCGGCGAAAGACAATAAAACAGCGGTTGAGATTGTCAGGGAATTCCAGAAACGCAATATTTTGTGTTTTGTAGGTTCAAGTTCCAACGGAAAAAGCATTATAGATCAGCTTAAAGAAGAAAATGTTAATATGGGCTGGGAAAATTATATAGTTCCTTACGGCCGCGACACCATTACAGGCATATATCCGCTTCATTGGGCCATCAGGGGGGCGCTTACCTTCGGCGGCCATAAAAAGGGCGAGGCATTGAAATGCCTCAAGTATTGCAAGAAAAGGATATTCGCGTTTGGTTTAACCTTGGGCCCGATTGATGACGTGAAATACGCTACCGGCGCTGGCGCAATCAACATGGGATTTCCTATAATCGCCGATACAGATATACCGGAAATACGGCCGACCGGCATATGCACGTATGAGCATCTTGTAAAACAGCTCGATTATAAAAAGATTGTTTCTACATGTATTGAGATCCGTGGGGTTAAAGTAAAAGTTTCGGAGATTCCCATACCCGTCGCCTATAGCGCCGCGTTTGAAGGAGAGAGGGTGCGCAGAGAGCAGATGTACGCACAGTTCGGCGGAAAATACTCTACGGCGTTTGAATATGTAAGAACAAAGGGATTGAATGAGGTTGAAGATAACAAGATCGAAGTTATTGGCCCGGATATAGATTCTATACCCGAGGGCGGGGCTGCGCCGCTAGGTATTTTAGTGGAAGTCGCCGGCAGGAAGATGCAGAAGGATTTCGAGCCTATCCTGGAGCGGCAGGTCCATTCATTCCTGAACGAGGCAATGGGCCTATTCCATATGGGCCAGAGAAACATGTGTTGGATGAGGGTGTCAAAGGACGCTTTTAAGAAGGGGCTCAGGTTGCGCCACTTTGGCGTAATTCTGCACGCGCGCCTGCACGATACATTCGGCGCCATAGTTGATAAGGCGCAAGTTACAATTTATACCAAACAAGAAGACGTGGATAAGGTGATGAAAGAGGCACTAAAGGCCTATAATGAGCGGGATGAGCGTTTAGCAGGCATGACCGATGAAAGTGTAGATACATTTTATTCCTGTACCCTCTGCCAGAGCTTTGCGCCTAACCATCTTTGCATAGTCAAACCCGAAAGATTAGGGTTATGCGGCGCCTATACGTGGCTCGATGCCAGGGCGTCGTTTGAATTAAACCCCACTGGGCCCAATCAACCGATAAAAAAAGGAGAAGTGCTTGACCCTGAAAGGGGCGAATGGAAAGGCGTAAATGATTTTGTCTATATGAGATCGAATAAAACATTGGAAAAATTCCACGGCTATTCTATTATGACGTATCCTGAAACAAGCTGTGGCTGTTTCGAATGCATTATTGCTATTTTGCCGGAAGCCAATGGGTTTATGATTGTGAATCGCGAATATGCAGGGATGACGCCGTGCGGAATGAAGTTTTCTACGTTAGCGGGTTCTGTGGGCGGCGGAGCCCAGACACCCGGATTTATGGGTGTAGGCAGACTCTATATAGTAAGCCACAAATTTATCGCTGCCGATGGCGGATTAAAAAGGCTTGTGTGGATGCCGAAGGAGCTCAAGGAAGCCTTGGGCGACAAATTAAAGAAAAGATGCCAGGAAGAGGGAATGCCTGACTTGATAGACAAGATAGCGGATGAGACAGTCGCTACGACCTCTGAGGAATTACTGGCACATTTAAAGAAAGTTAAACATCCCGTTATGGAAATGGCGCCGGTGATGTAGGAATATGAAATGCAGGTTAGGAAGGTTAGGATACCAGTATATCAGGGTATCAGGATACCAGGGACAGAAATTTTGATAACCTGATATTCTTATGTTCTTTCTCCGATATCCTGATAGCCCGATAACCCAAGGTAGATTTTTTACAAGAGGAGAAAAACTATGGCATTAAGCGGACTAGAGATATATAAGCATTTGCCAAAGACGAACTGCAAAGACTGCGGTTTCCCGACGTGCCTTGCCTTTGCGATGCAGCTCGCGGCCAAAAAGGTGTCGCTTGATAAATGTCCGCATGTATCGGAAGAGGCAAAAAAGGTATTAGAAGGCGCCTCGCAACCACCCATACGGCTTGTGACTATCGGTACGGGAGAGAATAAGCTGGAGCTTGGAAACGAGACCGTTATGTTTCGTCACGAGGAACGTTTTTATCATCCGGCAGGCATAGGCGTATTAGTGGAGGACACCTTAGACGACAATGCCCTCAAATCGCGCATAGACAAAATCAATAAATTGAAATTCGAAAGAGTGGGTAGAGAGATAAAAATAGATTTGATAGCTGTAAAAAACTCATCTAAATCCGCCGCGCAATTCGCAAAGGTAATAAAAGCGATTGTAGAAAAAACCAAGCTCAATCTTATTCTTATGAGCGAAAATGTGGGCAACTTAAAAGAATGCATAAAAGTTGCTAAGGAAAAGAAGCCCTTGTTATACTGCGCGACAAAATCAAATTACCAGGAAATGGCGCAGCTTGCGAAAGAACACAGCCTTCCTCTCGCCGTGCACGCCGAAAACCTCGAAGAATTAGCTGATCTCACGCAAAAGATAGTTTCCTTGGGTGTCCAGGATTTGGTTTTAGACACAGGGCCAAAGAGCCCGCGAAAGAAGATATGCGACTTGACATATACTAGACGCATGGCTTTAAAGAAGACTTTTAGGCCGTTAGGTTATCCTACGATAGTTTTTACGCAGAGCAGCGAACCGAATGATGAAGTATGCGAGGCGGCCGGATATGTCGTGAAATATGCCGGCATCGTGATAACAAAGGGCGCGGAGCCATGGCAGCTACTGCCCCTTCTCACAGTCAGAAGCGATATTTATACCGATCCGCAAAAACCAGTTCAGGTTGAACCGAAAGTGTACGAAATAGGCGCTGTTAAAAAAACATCGCCGGTCCTGGTAACGACTAATTTTTCCATTACATACTTTACGGTTGCCGGCGAAGTCGAAGCAAGCAAAATCCCTGCCTATGTTATATCTTGCGATGCCGAAGGTATGTCGGTGTTGACGGCATGGGCGGCTGAGAAATTTACGGCGGAATCTATTGCTAAGATGCTCGATACTTCCGGCATTTCGGGAAGGATTTCTCATAAGAATGTCGTAATACCAGGTTATGTAGCCGTGTTGAGCGGAAAGCTGGAAGAAGAATCAGGCTGGAAAGTACTGGTCGGCCCGAAAGAGGCATCCGGCATTCCTTCTTATCTGCGGTCCATGGCTTCATAGTAGGTTTTAATCCGTATTATAAAAGAGGTGCAGTGAGTACTAAATATACACTTGAGTTGCGGCCCGATAAAAAAGAGATTAAGGTAAGCAAAGGCGAAAATTTACTTGCCTGCGCTATCAAGGCAGGGGTATATCTCAATTCGAGCTGCGGCGGAGACGGCGTGTGCGGCAGGTGCAAAGTGCTGATAAAAAAGGGAGACTACAAGACCGAACCCACGGGAAGGCTGACGAGCGAAGAAAAGAAGAAAGGTTATGTATTGGCCTGCCTTACCACTATACAGGGTGATCTCACCGTCCATATCCCGAAAGAATCGAAGTTGGATTTAGCAAAAATTTCGGATGGAGACGCCCAGTTCCTGAGGCTTAAAGGTATATATTCTGAAGCGGAAGAAGCAGATGCGGGCAAGGCAATTATCGATGAGAGTATTTATTCGCACAGCCCCCTCGCGACAAAAGTGTATCTACAGCCGCCCCTTCCCACGCTTGAAGATAGTATAAGCGATTTGGAGAGGCTGTATAGGGAGCTCCGAAAAACCAGAGACATCCCCATCATGCAAACAGGCCTTACTAATATCAAGAGATTGGGCAGTCTCCTTCGCCATAGCAATTGGAAGATTACCGCCACCTTAGGCAAGAGGAACGAGACCACAGAGATAGTTGTTATAGAACCGGGTGATACATCGAATAGAAACTTAGGCGTAGCCTTTGATATAGGCACCACCACGGTTACGGGCCAACTAGTTAATCTCAATACCCGAAAAATACTCGGCACAAAGGCAACTTATAATAAACAGGTGGCTTTTGGCAGCGATGTTATCTCCAGAATAATATACGCTACAGAGGAACATGGGTTAGAAAGGCTCCACCACGCTGTTGTAGATAATATGAATGACATCATAAGGGTTTTGATTGAAGAAACCAAATTGAATCTGACCGATATCATGGGTGTTATGTGCGCCGGGAACACAACGATGATTCATCTATTATTAAGGGTAGACCCGACATTTATCAGAAGGGAACCTTATGTGGCGACAGCGAATTTTGTGCCTGTTATCCGCGCGGCTGAGGTAGGGATAAAAATTCATCCTAGAGGATTATTGGCGTGCGTGCCTGGCGTGTCAACGTATGTGGGCGGGGATATAACAGCTGGTGTCGTTGCAAGCGGCATCGCGAATGAGGCAAAAACAACACTTTTAATAGATATAGGCACCAACGGCGAGATTGCGTTAGGAAATCGCGAGTGGCTTGTTTGCTGTTCGGCTTCAGCAGGCCCTGCCTTTGAAGGGAGCGGGGTTACATGCGGCATGAGGGCTACAAAGTGCGCTATACAGGGCGTGAAGATAAAGGATCGCCAGGACGGCATTAAGCTTACTACTATTAAAGGCGGCAAGCCATGCGGAATTTGCGGCTCGGGTTATATAGATATCTTGGCCGAACTTTTCCGAAACGGCATAATGAATAAAAACGGAAAAATAAATAGAGAAATAAAATCAAAGAGGGTGAGAGAAGGAAAAGACGGCCTGGAATATGTAGTATGCTGGAAAGAAGAGTCGGAGGCAGATAGCGATATCGTGATTTCCGAAGCTGATATTGAAAACCTGAAGTGCTCAAAGGGCGCTATTTATTCTGCGGCAGCAACGCTGCTAAAAAAAGTCGGATTGACATTTAAAGATATCGACCAGGTAATGATAGCCGGCGGATTCGGTACCAACATAGACATAGACAAGGCTATTATGATAGGCCTCCTTCCTGATATAGACAGGGCTAAATTCAAATTTATAGGCAACAGTTCCCTTGTCGGCTCGAGAGAAATCTTGCTTTCCTATCAGGCCATGGAAAAGGCCGAAGAGATTGCCAGAAAAATGACTTATATAGAATTGAGCGTTGAGCCAAGGTATATGGATGAGTATGTCGCCAGCCTCTTTTTCCCGCATACGGACCTGGATAAATTCCCGAGCGTAAAAGAGGCCATCAGAGGGGTGCGGTCGAAATGAGCGCTATTATAGGATTCGCAGGAAAGGGCGGCACAGGAAAAACGACTGTAGCGAGTTTAGTAATCAGTTGGCTTGTAAAAAATAAAAAAACCCCCATTCTGGCGATAGATGCGGACCCGAATTCCACGCTGGCAGAGACTTTGGGCTTGAAAGACGATAAAGGCATTGTCCAAATTGTAGACGAGTTCTCCCGGGAAAAAGAAACACTGCCCACCGGTTTGTCAAAAGAGCGTTTTTTTGAACAAAAGATACAGGAGCTTCTAAATGAAACGGATGGTTTTGACCTTCTTTCCATGGGAAGGCCCGAAGGCCCGGGGTGTTATTGCTATATCAATAATGTGCTTAGGGGTATTATGGAGAGGCTGACAAAGTCTTATATGTATACTGTTATCGATAATGAAGCCGGCATGGAGCATCTTTCTCGCAGAACCGCCAGGGCGATCAATGTACTTTTTATAATAAGCGACGAAACGCCGGTAGGCATAAGGTCTGCGAGGCGAATATGTGATTTAGTAAAAGAACTCGAGATTAAGATAAAAAGCACCTATTTGATTGTGAATAGGAACAAAAATACCTCGGAAGAGATGACGAAAGAGATAAAAAACTCAAAACTCAAATTAGCGGGCACAATACCCGAGGATGAGCAAATTTATAAATTAAGCGCGGAAGGAAAGCCGGTAAGCGAATTGCGCGATGAATCTCCAGCCAAAAAAGCTATAGATAATATCTGCAAATCATTTATTGACGGAATATAGGAGGCGAGAATATGGCTTTGGAACTCTTAAAAGAAAGATGGTCAAGCGCGATAAATGTCCTTAAGGTCGGCGCGGTAAAAGAGGAAGGCGGAACGCGCGCTTCAGCAATTACCGTTGGAGGCCAGACAACATTGCCTTTCCTGCTTGACGAAGGGGGAATGCCGCATAGGCCCGTTGTAGCGATGGAGATATTTGACGTTGCCCCGCTCGAGTGGCCGGTCTCCTTACTGGAACCATTCGGCGACGCGGTTAAAGATCCTGTAAAATGGGCAAAAAAATGTATAAATGAGTTTAAAGCCGACCTTATTTGCCTTACCCTTAAAGGGACTCACCCGGAGGCTGAAAACATATCAGCCGATAAAGCGGTTGAGTTAGTTAAAAATATGCTTAAAGAAATATCAACGCCGCTAATAATAATTGGTTCGGGAGACAAGGAAAAAGATAACGACGTCCTTGCCAGATGCAGCCAGGCAACAAAAGGCGAAAATTGCTTATTCGGACTGGCTGCGCAGGACAATTTTAAGACATTGGTGGCTTCGTGCATGGCAGATGACCATTGCATCATAGCCGATTCCCCGATAGATATAAATATCGCTAAGCAGGTTAATATTTTAATAACAGATATGGGTTTTAAACCAGAAAAAATAGCCATGCATCCCAGCACGGCGGCATTAGGCTATGGCATGGAATACGTCTACTCCATTATGGAGCGTTCAAGGCTTGCCGCGTTTGTCGGCGACAAAATGCTCGCCATGCCGTTTATTATTTTTGTCGGACAGGAAGCCTGGAAGGTAAAAGAGGCAGCGGCAAATGTTGCGGACGAGCCCGGCTGGGGCGACGAACGCATGCGGGGCCCTCTTTGGGAAGCGGCAACAGCGGTAGCCATGCTGCACGCCGGCGCAGACATCCTTGTTATGCGCCATCCGGAAGCAGTTGCGACTGTGAAAAGATCTATTGATAGTATGATGAAAGGAAATAATGATTGATTACCTATCCTGGACTCAAAATTTTTCCTGCCTATATAAATTTATCACGTGCAGGAACGTCCTTCGCTTCGGCAAAAATCAGGGGCAGAAATAACTCACCCCACACCAACAGGTGTGGGGTTCGAACAAATTTCAGCCCTTTTATAAACCGATTTTTACCTTGCTCAGGACTAAAATTTTGAAATGTCCAATCTGGGTAATCAAGTCATATATGGGAAACTAAGCGGGCGTCATCCCACCTTTGGCGGAATTACAGGACCCGCATCATTTGGTAATAGAAGGAGAACGATATGCTAGTAATAGGCGAACTTATAAATGGCATGTACCAAAACGTTGAGCAGGCAATAAAAACTAAAAACCGCTCGATAATTCATAAGTTAGCAAAAGAACAGCTTGAAGCCGGGGCAGACATGCTCGATATTAATGCGGGACCTCACGGCGCCGATCCGAAAGAAACTATGAGGTGGCTTATTGAAACTATCCGCGAGGTAACGCCTGCTCCCCTGGCGATAGACAGCACAAAACTCGATGTTGTAGAATTGGGATTAAAACTTGCAGGCGAAGGCTCTATGATAAACTCCACAAAAGCCGACGATGAAAAATTGGATATATACGTTCCTCTCGCAAAAAAGTATAAAGCAAAACTCATAGGGCTTACGATGGATAAAAAAGGCGTTCCGCGAGATAAAAACGTAAAGTGCGAGTTGGCAGCTAAGATTTTAGCCAAATGCATGGAAATGGACTTGCCCCTGGAAGACGTGTATATAGACCCGATAGTCCTGCCTGTAAACGTTGCCCAGGCCCAGTGCGCCGAGCTTCTAGATGTTTTGCGGGAATTCAAACTCATAAGCGACCCACCGCCGCAAACAGTTGTCGGCTTGAGCAATGTGTCGCAGGGAACAAAGCAGAGGTCGCTTATAAATCGCACCTATTTGGTTATGGCTGTCGCTAGCGGTCTTTCCGGCGCCATTGTTGATCCGCTTGATAAAGAGCTAATGGACGCCATGATAACGGCAGAGCTTTTATTGAATAAAAATATATATTGCGATTCGTATATAGATGCATATAGAAAGAGATAGATACTATTTAGTATGTAGAGAAGGAGGAGGAAATGTTGGATAAAAAGATTACGATACAAGAATTGCAAGAAAAGAAAAAACGCGGTGAAAAAATCACTATGCTTACAGCTTACGATTATCCGATAGCCTCTATGGTTGATGAAGCGGGCATAGATATGATTCTCGTCGGAGATTCGTTAGGGATGGTCGTATTGGGTTATAAAGATACGCTGTCGGTCAGTATGGATGACATGATACGCCATTCTCAGGCGGTAAAGAGGGCTACAAAGCGGGCGTTAATAGTGGGAGATATGCCTTATAAATCTTTTGATACGCCCAAAGATGCTGTCAAGAACGCAAAGCGGTTCATAGAAGAAGCCGGTTGTGACGCTGTGAAATTGGAAAATCAGGAAGAAAGCTCTTTTGATTCGGCAGCCGCGATTATAAAAGCTGGGATAGCAGTAGAAGGGCATCTTGGCCTGACGCCCCAGAGCGTTGAGAAATTAGGGGGTTTTAAAGTCCAGGGCAGGACGCCTGAGGCAGCGCAGAAAATTATAGACAATGCCAAAAGGCTGGAAAAGATGGGTTGTTTTTCTATAGTTTTGGAATGCGTGCCCGCAGAGCTCGGCAAAATGATTACAAAAAGTCTTTCGATTCCCACGATCGGTATCGGAGCCGGGGCTGATTGCGACGGCCAAGTTTTGGTCATACACGATATCATAGGGTTGTTCGAGCGCTTCACGCCCAAGTTTGTAAAAAAATACGCAATCTTGGCGCCTGTAATAAAGGATGCCGTCAGACAGTATATAAAGGAAGTGAAGGAAGGAAAGTTTCCTTCAGCAGATCATATCTTTAAATAGGGTATAGGGTATAGGGTATAGTAAAGGCACTAATCCCTAAACCCTGACCCCTAAGCTCTAAAAAGAGGGTTTCGATGAGGATAGTTATTGTCGGCCCCGGGGCTATGGGATGTCTTTTCGGGGCCTTTTTGGCTAAATTCGGCGAAGACATTTATCTCCTTGATAGAAGAGACAAAAGGGCCGAATATATAAATAAAAACGGCATAAAGGTCGAAGGCATAAGCGGCGAATTCAAAATAGCCGTTAAGGCCACCTCGAATCCTAGCGATATCGGCGAATGCGCGCTTGTTATAATCTGCGTCAAATCCTACGACACAGAGGCCGCCATAAAAAGTATAAAATCCATAATAAAGAAAGACACCCTTGTTCTTACCCTGCAAAACGGCGTTGGTAACGTAGAGGCGATCAGTAAAATAGCAGGCGAAGAAAAAACGATCGGCGGCGTTACTTCACATGGCGCTACGCTTCTCGGAGACGGTCACATACGCCACGCCGGGAAGGG
>Ga0210056_1000679_pt1 | contig 28954 bp, 32 predicted proteins | sample CryGeyCG2014_080_2_FD_183965 | JGI IMG/M metagenome (GOLD analysis project Ga0210056, IMG submission 183965) | Groundwater microbial communities from aquifer - Crystal Geyser CG07_land_8/20/14_0.80 (SPAdes) (version 2) | ecosystem: Environmental > Aquatic > Deep subsurface > Groundwater | place...
TTTTCCACGTTATTTGGATTTCACCCGTAAAATAAGTAAAGAAAAGCCGAGATTAAGCTACCAAGCGTAGCATGCCATTTGACAAATTTGCGTACACCTTAAGAATTTAGGGACAAAGCAGCGCGCTTAGAACAGGGGTTCAAATCTCATCCCAACCAACCAAAACCATTAGATTTAAAAGGAAACACCTGCAAAACTGACTGACTGAAGGTAGACTACAATGGATCTTGTTGCGTTATTAATTCAGATCGTCGTGGGAACCATAATTGTCGCGCCTGTACTTTGGTTAGCTGGAAGAGCACTCGCAGGTAAAGAAAAAGCAAAGTTCACTGATGCGATATGGATAGTGGTTCTCGGAACAGTGATAGGTGCAGTCGTCGGAGCCTTCAGCAGTGGCCTAATTGCAGCAGTAATAATGTTCGTAATCTGGCTTGCACTGATCAAACACTTCTTTGACTGCGGATGGATAATGGCATTGGCAATAGCTATAATCGCAGTAATAATCTTCATAGTAATAGTTGCTGTGCTCGCATTGATTGGCATTGGGTTATTGACATTAATCTAAACGCGAATTCAGGAAATCTGCCCCCCTTTTTTCCTATTTGAAAATGCGCACATTCATGAATTTTTGCGCACGCGTGGATTTCGTAGCACAGAGGTAAAGTTTTTGGTTGGTTGGCGCGCATGCTTGGTTCAAAATTCTTTTTTGTAGGTGTTGTCTACGGTTTTTTAGTGGTTGTTGTGGAATTTGAGTCTATGGAAGTGCTTTTCCATCATTTGAATCTTGAACGCATCAAGAATGTGCTGATGAGTGCATATCATCGTTCTGGTGCTGGGAGACCTCCCTTCAATCCTCTGGAATTGTTTCGCTTCAAGATCGTGTTCTTCTTGAAGGGTTACCGCTCTCAAAGATCTCTAGAGAGAGAAGTCAGGGTCGACAGCAGGATTAGAAAGCTGTGTGGCCTAGACGAGAAGATGCCAAGCCACTCCACCATTGTCAGGTTTGAACGTAGAATAGGGGTTGAACGGCTGAAGAAGATTGCAGGACATATCATAAACGATCTTGTTGATTGCGGCTTCTCTAATCCAGCATAAATTGCTTTGCCAATCTCATGTCCTATAATTAAATTAACCAGTGAAAAATAGTGTTCCGGTTTCAAGTTTGGAACTTTCTTTCAGAACATCTGCCTTGGACACATCAAGTTTCTGAAATATAACATCTTTTAAACCATTCATTTCAGCAGTAACCTCCATTTTTCATAATGTTGACCCCCCGATCATTGGGGGATCTTTCGATCTAACGGTTAATATTCTGGTGGCATTCCACCATATCCGCCAGGCGGCATCCCACTTGGACCACCAGGAGGAGTAGGGGGCATTTTCGTCTTTCCAGACGCAATGACATCATCGATCTTTAGTATCATGGTAGCAGCTTCGGTTGCGGATTTGATTATCTGTTTCTTGACCACCAATGGTTCGTAGACTTCAAGGTTCTCCATGTCTTTAACTTTGCCTTCGAAAACATCTACGCCTGCCCATTTCTCGCCTTTCTCATGACGAGCTCTAAGCTCTGTAAGTATGTCTATGGGGTCGAGACCGGCATTTTCTCCTAGTGTTAACGGCACAGTCTCTATCGCTTCGGCGTATCTTTGAACTGCGAGCTGCTCCCTGCCTGGCAGAGATTCAGCGTAGTCTCTCAATGTTCTCGCGATTTCTATCTCGGGAGCTCCTCCTCCCGCCAGAATCTTAGGCTCTTGCACCACGTCTCGGACTACACATAGGGCGTCGTGAATTGAACGTTCCGCTTCATCTACGATTCGTTCGGTTCCTCCGCGGATCAATATAGCTACTGAAAGTGGGTTCTTGCAGCCTTCGACGAATGTCATTTTATCGTCGCCGATCTTTCTTTCCTCGACTAGCGCTGCTTTGCCAAGGTCCTTCTTGGTCATGTCGTTCAGGTTTGTGACAACTTTGCCACCTGTGGCTTTGGCAAGTTTTTCCATGTCGGATTTCTTTGCGCGTCTTACGGCTAGGACGCCTTTTCTGGCTAGGAAGTGTTGAACCATATCATCGATACCTTTTTGACATACGAGGACATTAGCGCCTGACTTGGCGATCTTGTCAACCATTTCTCGGAGCATGTTCTCTTCTTCTTTGAGGAAAGATTCCATCTGCTCCGGCGTCTCTATGTTGATCTTTGCGTCGAACTCGGTCTTCTCAACTTCGAGCGCAGTGTCCAATAAGACGATCCTTGCATTCTCTACACGTTTAGGCATGCCTGGATGAACAACCTCTTTGTCAAGGATTATGCCTTTGATGAGCTTCGTGTCTGTGACAGATTCTCCCGGTTTCTTCTCCACCATGATGTCGTCCAAGTCTACTCTGATCTCGTCTCCGACTTTCTCGGCTACGTCTAGTACTGCTTCCACAACTATCTCGGCTAGTTGTTCACGGTTTTCAGCGACCAGCTTGCTTGCCATAGAGGTCATGGCGACTTTTTTCAGATATCCTTTGTCTTTGGGTTCTACAGTGATCGCGATCGTTTCAAGCATCTCAAGTGCTTTGTCCGCTGCCTTTCTATACCCATCAATTATCACGGTCGGATGGACATTTTTGTTGATCAGGTCTTCAGCTTTTCCCAATAGCTCGCCAGCCACGATTACCGAAGTTGTCGTTCCATCACCAACCTCATCATCCTGAGTTTTGGCAACCTCAACCATCATCTTAGCCGCTGGGTGCTCCACATCCATCTCGTCAAGAATTGTGCGTCCGTCACTGGTTATGGTGACATCGCCCATGCTATCTACAAGCATCTTGTCCATGCCTTTCGGTCCAAGAGCGCTCCTAACAGCTTCTGCTATTACCTGGGCTGCCATAATGTTGTTGTGTTGTGCGTCTCTTCCTCTAGATCTGCTAGATCCTTCCCTTAAGATCAGTACAGGTACTCCACCTTGTTGTTCAGCCATTATTTATTTTCCTCCCTTTTTCTTGTTCTTTTAATTTGTTCAATTCTAATCAAATTCTGACTCGCTCTCTTCTCCTGGCCCTTTCGGTGTCTTCGGTTTTGAAGAAGATATGACATCATCGATTCTCAAGATCATTGATGCGGCTTCGCTGGCGGACTTTATCGCTTGTTCCTTAACGCTTAGGGGTTCGATAACCCCCATCTTCTGCATGTTAGCAACCTTGCCTGTGAAAACGTCGACCCCCATTAAGTGTCCTTTAGGTTTCTCGTGAGCTGCTCTTAATTCGACCATGATGTCGATCTTTTCCAATCCAGCGTTCTCAGCCAACGTGTTAGGAATGATCTCTAGAGATTCTGCGAACGCTTCTACTGCTAGTTGTTCTCTTCCCCCAATCTTAACGGCGTAGTGTCGTAGTTCTTTAGCCACTTCAGCTTCAACTGCTCCTCCACCTACAACGACCTTGTTCTTCTCGAAGAGATCGGCTACAACGGATAAGGCGTCGTTCATAGCTCGTTCGGCTTCATCGACCATTCTCTGGAGTCCTGCACGGATGAGTATCGAAACAGACTTAGGATCTTTGCATCCTTCGATGAAGACCATCTCGTCGTCGCCGATCTTTCTTTCTTCAACGAGGTCTGCGTGGCCTAGGTCTTCTGGTTTCAGATCATCCAGGTTGGTTGCCATCCTGCCACCCGTAGCTCTTGAGAGTTTGTCCATGTCGGATTCTTTTACACGTCGAACAGCGAGGACACCTTCCTTCGCTAAGAAGTGTTGAGCCATATCGTCAATGCCTTTCTGACAGATCACTACGTTTGCTCCAGCCTTCGTGATCTTCTCAACCATGTCCTTGAGCATGTTTGTCTCTTTGTCCAGAAATGCTTTCATCTGAGTTGGATCGCGTATTCTGATCTCTGCACTGATCTCTGTCTTCTCCACTTCTAAAGCTGTATTCACAAGAGCGATCTTGGCGTTTTCAACACGTTTCGGCATCCCTGAGTGAACAACTTCTTTGTCAAGGATTATGCCTCTTACGAGTCCTGTGTCGAGAAGACTCTTTCCTTTCTTCTTTATTATTTGGATATTATCGATGTCTGCTGACCATCTTTCTCCACGTTTTTCAGCTATCTGTTTCACCGCCTCGATTGCTATGTCTGCAAAGTATTCTCTTGCTGACCCTACACCCTTGCTACTCATTGAGGTTATGGCAACCTTCTTCAATGTTTCTTTATCATCTACTTTCACAGCTTCACTTATATTGTCTAGAACTTCCATTGCTTTCTCAGCTGCTTTTCTGTAGCCGCTTACGATCAACGTTGGGTGAATATTCTGTTCCAAGAGTTCCTCAGCTTTTTTGAGTAATTCTCCTGAAAGGACTACGGCAGTTGTTGTTCCATCTCCTACCATATCGTCCTGTGTTTTCGCTATTTCAACCATCATTTTAGCTGCTGGATGTTCCACGTCCATCTCGTCTAGGATTGCTGCGCCATCGTTTGTAATAGTTATGTCGCCCAAGCTATCCACCAGCATCTTGTCCATTCCTCGTGGCCCAAGCGTAGACTTGATAGCTTCACCGATTACTCTAGCAGCCATTATGTTGTTTCTCTGTGCCTCCTTCCCTCTACTCCTGGAAGTTCCTTCCTTCAAAATGAGTACAGGTTGTCCAGACTGGGTTTGTGTTAAATATGCCATAGTTATCTTCCAACTTCAAATTTGATCGAGCAGAAAATAAAGTTTTCGCTGCTTTGTGGATTAATTAAGGTTTTTCTGTCGTTTCTCTGTTATTTTTGAGGGGTGAGAATGTTGATAGACCAGAAGAGTGTTGATGAACGGCTTGTCAGGCGTGGGGAGCTGCTTCTCAGCCTAGAGTTTCTAGAGAGGTACGCGGACGAGTTAGAGGCTATGAATCGAGGTAAAGAAGGCCGATGCATGCATAAACCACCACTTTATAGCAAGATAGAAGTATTTCTTTCTATTGTCACTACATATTTTTCCTGTAAACCCAGCCAGTTATTTTATATTTTTTCAATCTAAAAGACTTGGTTTCGATTGGCTTCTTTCGCGTGCGCGCGTCAACTATGTAACTGTATTCGTTTCCACCTTCAATTCGAAATTCGCATCCGTAAGGGTAGCTTGTACCCGTGTCCCAACTTAGAATTTCGGTTCCACCAAGATCTGATCTATTCAGTTTGCGAACGAAGTCATCGTCACCAGAAATCCACACATATCCAGTTGGGTTTAGTGTTTTCTTCTGTTAGAGTGTCATTAATTGAATCTGGACCATATTGCTGAGCTGTGAAATCACTGTGAGTTCCTTTGTCTGTACTATTATCTGCATCACTGATATTGTTGTCAACATAGTCTATTACGTCGGTTCCAAGACTGACTTTCGCACTTGTGCCGTTCGCATAAATGGTGCTGGTGCTGTTCTCAGCCGTACCCTCTTGAAGCTCGACTGGAGGCGAACTAGTTGTTGTCAGAGATTCTTTGCCTAAAGAATAATAGCCCTTCTTTTTCACACGTGTATTCATAGCCAACTTCTAGAAGAGCCTTGATCTCTTCAGATGTTGATCCGATTTTACGTTGAATTCTTGATTGTATGGAGGGGTCGCCGAATATGGCATTCACGCGCAGGGATGTACGCCGCAAGACTGAAATTGGCTCGAAAGAGGAAACCTTTTCTGATTGTGCAGTAAATTATGCGGTATGAACCGAGACGAACGAGTGTGGATTACGCGCAACTATGGAAATTGTAGTGGATGTAGAAGATGTGAGATCGCCTGTGCGCTTTATCATGAAGGGAAAATCTGGCCTGAAGCTTCCAGAATACGGATTTTCATGATTGTCCCAGGAGTTGAGATTCCCCATTTATGCTTCCAATGCGAGGATTATCCATGTGTTGAAGCATGCTCAACAGACGCTCTATCCGTAAACGGCCAAACTGGAGCTGTAAATGTAGATGCTTCCAAATGCACTGCATGCGGTCTATGCATAGAGGCTTGCCCAGGAAATGTTCCACATCTCCATCCAGAAGGAAACTACATTGTCATATGCGATTTGTGTGATGGAAAGCCAAAATGCGTCAAAGCATGCCAAGAAGGCCGATGGAATACTTTAATCCTTTTTCCAAGAGAGGAAGAAGTCTCATATAAGACTTTAGCCAAAACACCCCAAAAACTCACGCGGGAAATCGCAAAGGAAATTCTTGGAGAAGAAACCGCAAAGGAGGTTATCGACTAATGAGGGGCTACGCTGGGAAATTCTTGGAAATAGACCTTTCCAGCAAAAACGTAAAGGAAACGAAATTTTCAGACGATGTTCTAAGAGATTATGTCGGCGGAAGAGGCCTGGCCACCAAGGTTTTATGGGATAGACTTGGCAGAAAATGGGAGACTGTAGATCCACTTGGGCCGGAGAACATTTTACTTGTCCTTACAGGCCCGTTCACGGGATACTTCCCAGGAACAAAAGTCTGTATCTCAGGAAAGTCGCCTCAAAGCAATGGTATAATAGGCTCAACGGTTGCAGGCGAATTTGGAATAGACTTGAAATGCGCGGGATATGATGGCGTAATAGTAACTGGAAAAGCAGAAAAGCCATATTATCTATTCATTTGCGACAGTCAAGTCGAAATTAAAGACGCGTCGCCCATCTGGGGCAAAAAAGCAAGGGAAACCTTACGTTTTCTGGTTAGTAAGTCGATCGAGGAAATTAAAGACATTCGGCCTAGCCACGGGGAAGTGAAGGAACCCTCAGTTCTCTATATTGGACCTGCTGGCGAAAATAAGACTAGGGTTGCAGCTGTCGTCGCCAAGTATGCACATGGAGCCGGTTATGGTGGATATGGTGGAGTAATGGGGGCTAAAAACTTGAAAGCAATAGTTGCAAAAGGATTTGGTCCAGTACCAGACGTTTGTGACCAAGAGAAGGTGTTGGATCTAGCCCAAGGATTTTCTGAATCGAATTTTGAGAATGAAAGGTTCAGACGCTGGGGAACTGGAGGAGGAGGCTACTTCTTTGGGGCCGAAACTAGTTCTGAACCTGTCAGAAACTGGCAGAATGAATGGCATGACAGGGAAAGTTACAGAAGAGAAGAATTCGACAAGTACTGGGTTAAGAAGAACTGGGGCGACTTTGGCTGTCCAACGACGTGTCTAAAGCTCGCAGTGCTAAAAACTGGAAGGTTTAGGGGAGCAATATGCGACAATCCAGACTATGAGCTTGAAGCCTATTTGGGGACAAACCTCGGAATATTCACCCCTGAAGAGAACATCTACCTATCCTACGTTAGTAACGAGCTGGGCTTGTGTGGGATTCAAGGTGGGGCAGTGTTAGGATTCGCAGCAGAACTCTACGAGAAAGGAATACTAACAAAGAAAGATCTAGATGGAATAGAACTTGAATGGGCAAACGTTGAAGCCTTCGCAGCCCTAGCTGAGAAAGTAGCCTTTAGGAAGGGAATTGGTGACGTCCTAGCTGAGGGAGTCTATCGGGCAGCCTCAAAGCTTGGAGAAATTAAAGGTGGCGATCTGCTCAAGTATGCTGTTCATGAGAAGGGTGTAGCCATAGGAGCGCATGGAGTTAGAAGCGGAAAAGACTTCATTTCAGAAGACATTGCCTACGCGTGCTCAGTTCAAGGCGGAGATCACACATCGTCGGCTTCTCTCCCGCTTGACCAGGGCGGCGAACTATCCTCAATAATGGCTGACTCAGCTGTTTTCTGTATCTTCGCCGCATTCGGAATCGAAGACACAGAAATATTCAACTTTTACGAGGCGACAACAGGGTGGAAGCTAACAGAAAAAGAATGGTATAAGGAAAAAGCTCTACGAATACTGCACCTGCAAAGAGCCATGCTGCTTCTAGGCGGACCAGACGTCAAGTGGAAGCCTAAACTGGATGATGACAATCCGCCGCGGTTCTGGGAGCCACTGCCCTCAGGACTCTACAAAGGAAAAACACTAGATAGAAAGAAGTTTGAAGAGTCAAGGCTTGAATACTTTGAAGCTGCCGGCTGGAACGAGAACGGAGTGCCAAAACCAGAAACGTTACGAAAACTGGGTCTAGAAGACGTAGAAGCGAAACTTAGGGATGCAGCCCTGATAGAATAGCTCCAAAGCCATAGAACTGTCGTCTTCAGACTGACAGACGCAAACTCCTAGCAAACCCCGTGAAAAAAAGGTTGCGCGGGAGATATCTCCACTGCGTTGTTGTTCGAACAAACCTTATCCTTTTTTGTTGAGCCTTAATGTTTTCATTTTCGCTTTCGGAAGATGCTGTCGTCGTGATACTCTCTGCAACGTAATCAAAGCTTACTTCAAAGCAACGCTTTTGTCTTGAACGTTCTGTTTTGTGTTCGGTGTGTCTAGACCCCCTTATATATATAGGTTGAATTGAAGGTTTTCTGTTGGAATACCGTTTGTCATTCTCTAGGTTTTTGTGGGGGAATATTAGGCTTCGAAATATGGAAGTTAGCGCCGTGCGGAGTCGGCTCGGCTAGATGGCCTCTTCATGTACAAAATAATCTAGTGGCTTTGTGGCAACTAACGCTTCAGCTTTGCATCGCCCTTCAACTATCACTCGCCCCTTTAACGTTACCTGTTGCATTTCAAGCACGTTTTAATAAGATATTTTTGCTGATGAAGGGATCTCACCTAAAATTTTTGATGCTGCATTGCTGACTTTTTCACGATTTTTCTCTTCGGTGTAAACACGTAATATGTTTATGAAGCCCTTTAAGACGTCAAAAATCTTTGAAATTTCGCTTAGACGTCGCGGAATTCGGTCGCCTTCCCGTGTCTTGTAAAAGACTGGGATTTCCATGGGTTCCATGAGAACTGAGTGATGGTATGGAACGGATGGAACGGTGGGTACGTCGATTATTACTGATTCTGTTTCAACTTTTGCTTCTTTTGCAATGTCAGCTTCTAATTGGTTTCTGTATGCCTCGCGGTTGAAAATGTTTGAAACCATGGTGTCTTTTTCGTAGAAGGTTCTTTCATACGCACATTTCAGCAAATTTCGTCTTTCAAGGTTTTTTATGATTTCACTCGATTTTTCGCAGTTTTTCAGCATTGTCCAAACTGTGTAATCGTCCATGGCAAGGTATTCTTCTGCAGTTTTGAAGTCTGCCAAGCCTAGTTCTTCGTTTGCCTTTTCTATAGCTGTGGCAAGCATTATTTGTGCTGCTCTTCCAACACGATGGAAGTATATGCTTTTGAAGGATTCTATTCGAGCTATTACGAACGACTCAAGAGCCGACAACGAGCCTAAATCTACTGCTAAATCTTCGCCTAGAACGTCTAAGGTTTGTATTAAGCGGAAAACGTCTATGTAACCGTATTCTGCGCCTGTGTGGTATGTGTCCCGTACGATGAAGTCCAGTTTGTCAACGTCAACGGAGCTGCTTATTATCTGATCTAGGAAAGCCTTTTTAGGCTTGTGAAGGCGACCTACTCCCAGTTTTCCAATTTCCTCCGCCTTGTATCCAATCTTGTTGAGTATGTCTTTTAATTCGCTGTTTTTGACTATCCACAAAGTCATGTCCTCATGCGTCTTGTTAAGTTCTTTGTCAAGTAAATGTTCAAAAATGTGCGAGAAGGGTCCGTGTCCAACGTCATGAAGCAAAGCTGCGATTCTAACCATTTCTGCTTCGTCTTGGCTTATGCGTTGAGAAATGTTAGGATTTTCTACAACTCTGCCAGCCAAATACATGACGCCGACAGAATGTTCAAAACGTGTGTGATTTGCCCCCGGATAAACGTATTCTGCACCTGCGAGTTGACGTAGCCTACGCAACCTCTGAACAGGGTAAGAGTCGATGATTTCTTTTTCATCTGCAGTTATGTAAACGTATCCGTGAACAGGGTCCTTTATTTCGCCCCAATAATTTCGTGGCATCAACAGTCTTCTCCAAGCTCTGGTTAAACAATTATTAATACATTCACTCTTATAATGCCTAATGCTCAAAGCCACAAGGGATGGAAAAGATGAAAAGAAAAGGCGTTTTCATTTGTGTTGAGGGACTAGACGGCTGTGGAAAAACAACGCAAACCAAACTTCTCGTGGAAAGACTTAAGAAAAAAGGTTATGATGCGATCTATACTGCTGAACCAAGCGGCGGAAAAATTGGAAGCTTGATTAAAGAATACTGTTTGCATGGTGAAACACGTGTTTCCAGCATTGTGGAAGCCTTGCTGTTTGCTGCCGATCGTTTTGAGCATGTGGAAAAAGAGGTTATTCCTGCCTTGAATGAAGGAAAACTTGTGGTTTCTGATCGTTATGTTTATTCCTCTTTAGCTTATCAAGGGGCAGCTGGGCTTGATTTAGAATGGATTGAAAAGATAAATGAACATGCGATACGCCCACACCTAGCAGTCTTCATTGATGTTGAACCAGAAACTGTGATCCAAAGACTGAAGCCTAGGAAATCAGTCATGGAAAATTTGGGCACTCAACAGAAGGTGCGAGAGGTCTACGTGAAATTTGTTGAAAAGGGAGAGCTTGTTAAAATAGATGGAAACAAATCTAAACAAGAAGTTGCAGATAATATTTTAACGGTTGTTCTGGGATTTTTGGAAAAAACAGGTTTAAGAAGCCGTAATAGCTTTTAATATTTTCCTTGAAAACTCTTTGTTAGTTTTGTTGACAACGAAATTGACGATTTCCTCTGGTGATACGTGTCTGGGTCCTCTTTCATGGAAAACTTGGATTTCTATTGATTTTTTGTTAAACGTGAATCGAAGCATGTAATAATCAAATTTCAGCGGAGTTTTCTTTTTGTTTTCTGTTTTATAATAGCGTATTGCACAGAAGAAATCCATAATCTTGAACAGTTTCTTATTTATAACTTTTAACGCTTTGTTTGTTTCTTTTTCGTCCAAATAATTGAAATTGACTTCATCTGCTATTCCAAACTCAAAAACGACTGTGCATCGAGGTACTGACGGGTGGGTAACATCTTCTAAGCTAAAGGTTTCATTGTTTAATCTGTGAAGCATTTGAGTTAGGGCTTGTTGCAGTCTCTTTTTTGAAGCTGAAACTTTAAAATGTGTTATTTTATGAACGTTTTTCGGAAAACTCTCATAAAATCCCAACATTACAAGTTTTCGCCCTACGCTCTTTTGGTTTTCCTTATTTTTTCAAGGTTTTCCAGCAGTCCAGAAAGCACTGCCCCCAGTTTTTGCAGCTCTTCCATGTTTTGTTCATGTTCCATTTTGCTTTGGATTTCTTGAACTTTCACTAGAAGCGTTGCTTCAAGTTTTTCTAGAACAATCAAGCCTGTTATTTTTGACGGGTCTTCTCCTTCTTTCACTATTATGACTTTTTTTTCGCATTTTGCGCACCAGAGGTCTCCACTTCTCAACCTGAAAAGTGGAGAAGCACACGCAGGGCAGGCTAACTCTGTCAAAGTTGCACCTTGGCGTAGCAGGTCAGCCATTCGTTTAATATGTTTTTCTTCTTGCGACAAGTTTTAAAACCTCCGAAATAAATAGGTATAAAAGCCTATATAACTTGGTTATTACGAAATTGTGTGAGGTGGCATGTTATGGTTAGGAAGAAGAAACTGCAGGAATATGAAGAGAGAGTTAAACAAGCGTTAGTCGTGCTGGGACAAGTTTCTGAAGATACTACTACTCCTAGGAACATTCGAAGAGCGGCAAAGAAGTCCATGGGAGTTCTGCAAACAACAGAATACACGCCTGCCGTTAGAGCCTCAAATGCCATATCAACCTTGGATGAAATTTTGCAGGACCCGAACATGCCGCCTTATACACGCGTAAAATTGTGGAACGTAATGAGCCTTCTAGAAGCAATAAAAGACTAGCATGACCATGAAAGACTACTTTTTCTTTCGCCAGTGTTTTCATACTCCTTTCTTCAGTCGTTACATTCGCTTAAGGCAAGTGTTTGAACGTAGGTTTTAGGATTCTGTCCACTCCTTTTTCAGTAATGAAAAGCAGACATCGTCTCTAAATTGTCCGTTAAAGTAACTCCTTTGTCGAAAAACTCCTTCCTTTTTGAAGCCCAGCCTCTTAACAAGTCTGAAAGATCTAACATTCTCTGAATCAATAATCGCTTGAATCCTGTTCAGTCTCATTTCCTCAAAACCATATTTCAACACAACATGTAGCGCTTCTGTCATAATGCCTTGTCCCCAGTATGCAGGATCTAAATCGTATCCGATTTCAGCCCGATGCGCAGTTTTATCCCAGTCGTAATAACCACAAGTTCCTATCAATCCATTACCGCTTTTTCTGATAATTCCCCAGCGAATACCTCTGTTTTCTTTGAATGGCTTTATACAATAGAGTTCGAGTTCTCTCTTAGCTGCTTCAAGACGTTCAGGTCCTGGAAAACAGCAACCTTCTACCACTTCATCCTTGTTGAAATGGCGAAAATAGAATTCCACATCATCGAGTGTCATTTCGCGCAGGATCAATCTACCCGTTTCCAACTGCGGAAATTCTCCAAACTCTTCCATCTTAACCATCGTTCTACGAGCGCTTTATTCGAATTGTTAGATTAACACGCGTGGATATCTTTTTTGGCGCTCCAGTCCTTTTCCAGTAAAATGTTTCGGCAAGACGCTTCTTTTTTCTGAGTAAGCTTAATAATTGCTGAGTCCGTAGTTGATCTAGACAAGTGATTGCAATGAAAATCTTTCATTATCGAGATGTTGAAGCAAAAGATGCGGGGGAAGGAACCTCAAAACTAAGTGTTAGATGGCTTATCACGAAGGAAATGGGGGCTGAAAACTTTGCCATGAGGTTGTTCGAGATGGAACCTGGAGGCTACAGTCCTTTACACATTCACCCTTGGGAACATGAGGTCTTCATCCTAGAAGGTGAAGGCATCGTGGTTGGTGGAGAAGAAAGAAAGTTTAGAGCTGGCGACGTCATCTTGATTCCTTCAAATGAGAAACACCAGCTCAAAAACAACAGTCAAAAAACTGTGAAGTTTCTATGTCTCATACCGCATATGCAAAAGTGATAGTTTTCTAGAGTGCAAACTGTTTTCTACATTAAAGTGCTCGTTAAAAATATATGCAAGCTGTTACATGTAGTTCTGGGTTTCAAAGGGGATGAGTGCTTTGAAGTATGATGTAATAATCATTGGAGCGGGTCCAGCAGGAATATTTTCAGCCCTTGAGCTTGCAGAAAAAACCAAACTAAATATTTTGATGATTGACAAAGGACCAGACATAAACCAGCGTAAATGTCCGGCAAGCCGTGGATTCGAATGTATCCACTGTGAACCGTGCTTGCTGTTATCTGGATGGGGAGGAGCAGGAGCGTTCAGCGACGGAAAGCTTACATTATCAACTGAGGTTGGTGGCTGGCTAAACCAATACATGTCAACAGAAGAGCTTGGTAAACTCATAAGCTATGTCGATAGTGTTTACATAAAATTCGGGGCAACCAAACACGTTTATGGAACAGACATTAAAAAAGTAGAGGAAATTGAACGAAAAGCCTCGTTAGCTGGTTTAAAACTTGTCCGCCAAAAAATTCGGCATATGGGCACGGAGAGGTGTGCTCAAACCCTTCGAAGAATGCGTCAAGAACTAAATGGCAATGTTGAAGTTAAGCTGAAAAAAGACGTCAAGGGACTTCTAGTAAAAAACAATGTTGTTGAAGGCGTCGAAACGGTTAATGACGAAAAATTCTTCGGGAAATACGTTATTGTTGCGCCTGGAAGAAGCGGAGCCGAATGGCTTCAAGCAGAGGCTCAAACATTAGGCTTGAAGACGCTTAACAACCCTGTTGATGTTGGAATAAGAGTTGAAGTTTTAGCTTCTGTCATGGAGGAATTGACAAGCGCTCTTTACGAACCTAAATTTGTTTACTATTCAAAGTTTTTTGACGATCAAGTCCGTACGTTTTGTGTTGCACCCTACGGTGAGGTCATAGCAGAATCCTACAACGGTGTTTTGAGCGTTAATGGACAAAGCTATGCAGAAAGGAAGACGAAAAATACGAACTTCGCCCTTTTAGTGAGCACCTCCTTCACGGCGCCGTTCAAGGAGCCAATAGCTTATGGAAAGTATCTTGCTAGGCTTTCAACCCTTCTCAGCGGAGGCGTAATGATACAGCGTTTAGGCGATTTGCAGTCTGGAAGGCGATCAACACTGGAGAGGATTGACCGAAGCGTGGTGACCCCAACATTGAAGAATGCCACGCCAGGCGATTTAAGCTTCGTTTTGCCATATCGCTACCTTGTTGATATAAGGGAGATGCTTCAGGCACTAGACAAAATTACTCCTGGAATACATTCAACAGACACGCTTCTATATGGCATCGAGGTAAAATTCTATTCTTCAAGACTGCAGTTAAGCAACAGCCTAGAAACTAAAATCCACAACTTGTTCACAATTGGTGATGGAGCCGGCGTCACAAGAGGGTTGATTCAAGCGTCAGCGTCAGGCGTTATTGTGGCAAACGAAATAATGAAGAGGGAAAAGCAGAAGCCGTGAAAACAGATGTCCATAGTTCAGGAAATAACGTGTTCCCATTGCGGTGCACCCATATCGTTTGAACCGGGCGAAATAATAGCGACATGCAAATACTGCGGCTACACGGTTGTGATAGAAACTGGAAAGGCTTTCACCTTCGAACATTCTATGCTTCAGAACAAGTATGACCTGACAAAAATTGAAGAGCCTATTAAAAATTGGATGCGTGCAGGCTTTCTGAAGCCTTCAGACCTCGCAAGAAAATCGAAAATTACGGAAAAAACATTGATTTACGTACCCTTCTGGGTTGTGTCCGTGGAAGCTGAAAGCGATTACAAAGGGATTTTTGAACGTATAACCCCGCCAGTTGTTAAGGAAGGGAAAATCGAGAAGAAGTATGATTGGCTTGTTCTGGCAAGAAAGGCAACGAATTTTCCAACAAGGGAATATGACGTGCCATTAACGGGTAAGATCCCCTACGACTTTAGAAAAATCGAAGCTTTCGCTAAGGTTCTGAACAGCGAAATCGAAAAAAACGAGGCTGCAGGGCTTGCAAAGCAGCAAATTGAGGAGCATCATCGTTATCTAGCCCAGCAAGATGCTGACAGAATTATCAAAATGAAAAATGAGATAAAAATAGATCAAACGGTTTACTTGCATGCCCCAATATGGTTTGTGAAATACGAGTACAAGGGCAAAACTTACCAGTTACTGATAGACGGAGCAACTGGAACGGTCATAAAAGGCGATATACCCTCAACTGGATTCGGAATATTTTGACGAAACTGAAGAGTCTTCCAAAAGCTGTGTGCATTCGCAATATGGATCCAAATTTACGGTGAGTGAGAGTGGCAAAAGTACTTATTTTCAGTTCTCTAGCGATATATGTGATGGTATACGTCGAATGTTAGGGGGTAGTACGTTTGACGTTGGAATACATTGAAGCTCCGGATGTCAAGAAGTTAGTGGATGAGATGATAGATAGTTTGGATCTGTTTCATGTTGTGCCTCAATTTGTGTATTGTTACCGAAGTAAGGGTTCAAAATCTAGGAGGATTATTGCTCGTATTCACGGGTTGGGAAGTATATGGCAAGAAGCATTGAGGCGGCCAGCAGCATATGTTATCGAGGTTATCTCTGAGCAATATGACAAGTTGAGTGATATAGAGAAAGAAAAAACAGTGATTCATGAACTCTTGCATATTCCAAATGGATTTTCAGGAGGCTTTCGTCCTCACAGAGGTTACATTGACAAGAAACGAGTAGAAAAGTTACATAGAATGTTGCTTAACAGAAGATTTTTGAGCTCTCAAAATGGCGCGCACTAAAGATTAGTAGGGGATTAGTATTTTGTTTTTAGTTTCTTCTGTTATAGGCAACACTTGTTTTAGTTCTCTGAAGTGTTTGATCACAATTCTACCTCTCTGAGTTACTGCGTAAACAACTCTTTTTTTCCCAACAGTTCTTTCTTCCACTAAGCCTTGTTTAACCAGAAAATCCAAATATTCCTTGAGAACGCTGCAGTTTACGTTGGCTTTGTACATGACGTGAGTTAATTTTAACGGTCCACGTTGAGCCAGAACCCGTAGTATATCAGTGTATATTTCAAGTTTAGATCTTCTCATCACCAAAACCTTCGTACATGTCTTAAGCTTCTTGATATAAACCCTTTATGCATGCAAAATACCTACCCACTCTAAAGAAAGAAAAGCTGGATTAGCACTACATGCTTGTTCTGAAGATTTTAACTCCATCAACTTCAACATCCCATTCAAATCGCACTGCGCCTAGATTCAGACTATGAATTAATATATAGTTTATGAATTCAGAATTCACATTTTAAACCACATAAAAAGAAGAAATACGTTATGAATAGTTAAAAGCTTAGGCGGTAACGTTGTGCCAGAAAAATGTTTGGAGAAAACACTGTGAAGCCGAAGACAATGCTTACAAAAAAATGAATGAGGATTAAGAAGGCACTATGCAATCGGTTCATATTGGTTCTTCATAATAATTTAGAGTAAACAACGCTATCTGTTCTGAATCAGGCGCGTGTCTCGGCACACTTCACTACGCCGGTGGATCTTTGCATATAGACAGGGCTCTAAGCAACTGGAAACCCGTAGAAATGTTCTTCGCTATGTAGACAAGAGTCATTTTATTTTTTGAAAAAGACCCAATACGGCATACCCCCCTGTTTTTTATGGGATAGATTCTGTTGAGATGTATATTGAAAGTGGTTGCTAGACTACGCCTATTCCAGTCTTCAATAGCGCGCTATTATTGTTCAAGATAAACCTATCATAACGACTAGATCCTAACTAATCTGTAAGTTTATACTTTTTTACACATTCCACTGTAAATTTATCTTCAAGTAATTTTATAACTTCTATTTCAACTGACTTATCATAAAGATTAATCAAATTAAAAGAATGCCCATGGTATCCTCTAGTTTTTACAGAAGAAAGTGTTCCTGCGTTTAACATGATCGTATTTTCTAATCTAGTTATGTAGGGAACGTGCCTATGTCCCATTAAAACCAGATCAACGTAATTTTCACTTACTAACTTAAGGACATCTCCTGCATCATCAATCAAGTTTCTTGACCTTCCAGCATCTGGAACAGGTATTAAGTGATGATGTATGGCAACAACATTTATTACTCCCGGAAGGTTTTCAACTGATTTTCTTAAATAATCTTGACCTGTTCTCCCGAGCCTACCTCCCTCTATGTCTGGAACTGTAGTGTCTAAGGCTACTATTTTCGCATTTTTAATTTTTTTTACTCTATGTTTTTTTCCAAAGAAATCTGGATAAAGTTTATAACCCACGTTTCTTGCATCATGGTTACCCGGGATAATCACTAACTCCGCTTCTATTTGTTTTAACTTTTCTCAAGCTAATTCATACTCATCCAAAAGACCATCTTGAGTTATATCACCAGAATGTATAACAAGGTCTGGTTCAATTTCATTTATTTTCTTGACCATTTCATTGAAACATTTTTCTCTAAAACGTCCGTAGGGAGTGATATGGGTATCTGAAACATGTACGATTTTCATTTTTATCGTAAGTATTATTCAAAGGTAAGATTTAAATTTTTAACCCCCCATGAACTTCAACGGGTTGACGTGCTTAAAAGCAGGGTGACGCTTGCTTGCCAGACGAAAGCAAATTTTCCGAGTGGAGACTGAAAATGGCGAGCCACTAGAAGGTAGAGGCAAGCAAGCTGAGAAGTCGTTCAAGTCAGTGGTGTCTTTCCCTTGGGGGAAAGAATGAAGCGAAGCCTCAAGATAAGGGGTGTTGTAAGAACATTAATGTGTCCTTAACCTTTCCTTCTTGCTCCACATTCTGGACAGAACGTAGAAGTCTGAGGCATTAAAGCTCTACAATATTCACAAGGCACCATAACAACTTCTTTAGTTATGATTTCCTTCTGAATAGTAGGGGCTTCCTTTGTAACAGGTTCTTTTAGTTTCTCTACTTGTCTTAAAATCATATCCCTGAACGGTTCTATTTCCTTTTTTCCTACTTTGTGAAGATGGAATACATTTTCTCCATTCTTATCGGTTATCGAAACCCACTTTTTGATTGCTCCACCGCAGGTTATTCCTTGAAGTTCTCCTAAATCTATTTCAGATGAAGCACGATAGGTCTTAGATAGCATTCCTCTTCGTTCCATCCATAGTAATCGTTGATTTGTGAGAACCAATGTTCCAGAAGTCCGTTCTTTTGCCTCCTTAGAAACGTATCTGTCTCTTATCAGTCCTTTTTCTTTGAATACTTGCTTAGACCGTCGTTCACAGTCTCCTTCCCATGAATGCAGAACGTGTTCGCTTGGGTTCAGTATAATCGCCTTTTGCCAACTCATTTATCTCACTTGTTCTTCATTTTCTTTATATTAAAAATATAACTTATGAATTTGAAAGAAGGATTACAAGTAAGCCTAATCGCCTTTTCAAATGTAGTCAGTTCTCCTTTTCTCGCGCGTGCTAATTCTGATTAGTTCTTTTGGTTCTGCCATAACTTTTCCGCATTTCTCACAAAACCATTCACTTGGATACGCATGCGCGCATTCAAATTCTGGGAGAAGCTTCTATTTTAGATTTCGCCGGAACACAAGTGCGTGCGAGTGCATCAGGTTGCGTATGAAGTCCGCCAAAGAAAAAACGGTTTGGTCCAAACCTTGCCTAGAAGCTTTTAAACTAAACTTTAAATGTGGCAACTATGCATTTATAAAATTGAAAGATGAATGTGAGGAGACAGTTCTTGAGTGAGAAAAAAGACTTTTATGAAAAGGCAAAAAAACAGATGCGTCTTTCTGAGCGTATCGTTGCAGCAATGCCAGGGTTCCGCGGTTATAAGGAAAAAGAGTTGCGGAGAGAATCTGATAGGCTTATCAGGAACCATTTATATCGACGGTTGTCTGAAGCGAAAAGTGACCTTAAAGATGTTTTTCAGAAACTGTCTGACCGCCGTTTATTTGAAGTTTTGACAGATGTGGACCGCCTTGTCGCAAAGTTTGACCGTGTAGCAGCAAAGATTGATCATGCTTCTTATGGGTATGCTGGCTTCTTTAACATAGTGAAGGTTGAAGAGGCGAATCTTGACAGAATGATTGATTTTGACAACAAGCTAGTTGATGACGTGGAGAAAATAGTCAATGAAGTTGAAGCGTTTAAAACGGAAGTTATGAAACAAGAAGTCAAAAAGGCAAAAGAACGTACACAACATTTGGTTGAAGCGCTGGAGGCTTTTGAGAAAACTTTTGATAAGAGAGGCGAAGTAATATTAGGAGTGAGTTGAAATGCCGCAAGTCATAGAATGGAAGAACCCAGGTGCAGAAGACGTTCTGTGGAGATACCCAAACGAAGAAATCACATGGGGCGCCCAGCTAATAGTACATGAATACGAAGTCGCAGTGTTTTTCAGAGACGGCAAATCCTACGACGTTTTCGGCGCAGGAAGACACACATTAACGACACTGAACTTGCCATTAATTACTGGATTGCTGACACGAATTGCTGGATATGGCGAAAAACCTTTCAAAGCAACAGTAATTTTCGTGTCAACAAAGGTTTTCGCTGGAAAATATGGAACGCGAGCCCAAACGACTGAGCTTGCGCCATTACAAGTGCACGGTTCTTTCTGGTTCAAGGTTGAAAATCCCCAGCTCTTCGTGAACGAGGTTGTCGGTGGACAAAAGGCCTACTCAACAGAAGACGTTAACAATTATCTTCGTGGATTCTTAAACGAGAAAATAATTGACGAGCTTTCTCACTATGATTTGATTACTGTTTTTACAAGACTTGATGAGACATCGATGGTCGTGAAAAACGCCATTTTAGACTATTTTAAGCGAATAGGCTTGGAATTGACAGACCTGCGATTTGAAGGGATAGACACGACACCGGAATATCGTGAGCGGTTGTTCTGGCTTAGAACTGGAGGGGCTAGACCAGAGGAAGTGTTGCGAATGGAGACTGTGAAGAAGGCTGCTGAAGAGCTTGGAAAATCATCTGGAGCTGGCTTGGGAACTGGTATGGTGCTTATACCGCAAGTTATGACGCCTACGGGTCCAGCGCAGGCACCAGCTGCTGCCTTAGTGATTTGTCCAAAATGCGCCGCGAAAGTCCCAGCTACTTCGAAGTTCTGTCCTGAATGTGGAACACAGCTTACTCCCCCAAGTGCTGGAACAATTAAATGTCCAAAATGTGGAAAGCTTATTCCTTCAACCTCAAAGTTCTGTCCAGACTGTGGAGCCAAAATAGAGTGAGGGGCAACTAGATGAGTGAAGACGGAAATCGAGGACTATTATCCATCGGAGTTTTTCTAATAATCTTAGTAGTGTCAATAGTTCTTTATGCCTTTCCACCGAATCTGATTCCCGATTGGTCATTGATTCCACCACTAGTACTTTCATTATACGGTTGCTGGACAATAGCGTTAGCTGGAATGAGAGCATCCAACCCACATAAGTACGAGCGTGGTCCATTCAGCACATTTGCTTTAGGTCTAATACTGATAGCGATTGGTGGAGCATGGTTTGTTTCAAGCTTTAGCTTGCTTTATTCCTTGGCGACAATACTGCTCGTACTGGGCGTTTTAGCGATTGCTGCCGCCTTGAAAAGAAAATAGCTCTTCACTTTTTCTAAACATTTTTTATTTACAGACTGGTTAATGCATGTAGAGGCTAGGCATGGTATGAGTGAGGAAATAATTGGTCGTGGCACATGGTACGACAAAATGGCTGCCAAGATAATTGAAAGAGAGCGGAAGCTGGGCAGAAGCTTAGACTTGATTAGAACGGAGATGGGACTTGGCGCTTCAGGGCTTCCACACGTTGGCAATCTAGGCGATGCCGCCCGTTCTTACGCTGTTACATTAGCTATTCAAGGGCAAGACTATAATTCAGAATTGATTGCGTTCTGTGACGACATGGATGGTTTACGCAAGGCTCCCGCTGGACTGCCAAAATCTTTAGAGAAATATTTGGGCTTTCCAGTAACAGCTGTTCCAGATCCCTTTGGTTGCCATCAAAGCTACGGCGAGCATATGAGTTCGTTATTGTTGGAAGCGTTAGACAAGTGTGGAATGGAATACAAGTATATGTCTGGCAAAGAAGCCTATGAAACTGGATTGTTGAATGAAGAAATTAGAACATTGCTTCTTAACGCGAAGAGAGTTGGAGAAATAGTTAAGGAGGAAGTTGGGCAGGAACGTTACGTGGAAGTCTTGCCTTATTTTCCAGTGTGCAAAAATTGCGGGCGCATATACACCACAAAAGCCACTGAATTCTTACCAGAGGAAAACAAAGTTTTGTACGTCTGCGAGGGCATGGAAATAAAAGGACGTTGGATAGAAGGTTGCGGCTACAAAGGGGAGACAGACATCGCTAAAGGCGAAGGTAAACTCAGTTGGAAGGGTGAATTTGCAGCCAGATGGAAAGCCTTGGACGTAAGATTTGAACCATACGGGAAGGACATAGAGGATTCTGTTAGAATAAACGACAGAATCTGCCGAGAAATCTTAGGATATGAACCGCCTATGCATGCACGCTACGAAATGTTTCTTGACAAGGCTGGAAGGAAAATCGCCAGTTCGGTGGGGAATGTTCTGACTCCTCAAGTCTGGTTTCGTTATGGCTCACCGCAGTCTTTGCTCGTGCTTATGTTGAAAAGATTCGTTGGAACCCGTACACTAGACGTGACAGATATTCCATTCTACGTGAACGAACTGGACTATTTGGAGGACGTATACTTTGGAAAGAAGCCAATAAGAGACGAGAAGGAACGGGCTAAGCTTCAGGGTTTATACGAGTATTGTTGGGCGTTAAATCCTCCTGATAAACCAAGTATTCATGTGCCGTATAACTTGCTGGCTTTTTTGGCTAAGATGGCTCCAGAAGGACGCGAAGAAGAATTCATTACTGAAAAGCTTCGAAGTTATGGCTACTTGCAGAAAGACGAAACGCTTGATGAAAACTTGAAGAAGCGAATTGAATTTGCGTTTAATTGGGTAGGGGCTTTTGAAGCAATAAAAGAAACTATCGTAAGCCTGGCCTTGGAAGAGAGACAAGCGATAAAAGAATTGATTGAAGTGTTAAAGGTTGAAGATGAAGCTGAAAAAATACAAAACGCCATATTTAACACTGCCAAAAAGTATAGCCTGAAACCTGCAAAGTTCTTTAAAACGTTGTATATGATTCTTGTAGGCGTGCCACGAGGGCCAAGACTGGGTCCTTACATACTTACTATGGGAAGACAAAACGTGATTAATGCTCTGCAAAACGCATTAAGCAACCAATGAGGTAGTATAGACTCTGCATTTTTTCGTGAAAGAGTTTATATTCCTAGTTTAGAGATATTTTCGCCATAAAACTTGGGTCGAGGGAAAAGCTTTGGATTTTGAGTTGACTGAAGAGGAGAAAATGGTTGTTGAGGCAGCTGCTGATATAGCTAAGGATTTTGGTCCAGAATATTGGCGAGAGAAAGACAAGAATCATGAGTTTCCTGAAGATTTTTGGAAGACTTTGATCGAGGCTGGTTTTCCAGGCATTATCATCCCCGAAAAGTATGGTGGAGGCGGGATGGGAATGTTTGATATGATTTTGGCTATGGAGACTTTGGTTTCTGAGGGTTGCGGGTTGGGTGGTGAATGGTTTCTGTGTTTGTCTTCTGTGTTCGGCGGCTTGTCCATTGTAAAACATGGGAATGAGAGTCAAAAGCAGAAGTATTTGCCGAAGATTGCCAAGGGTTTGGAGTTTTGTTTGGGTTTAACCGAGGCTGATGCAGGAACGAACACTTTGAACACTCGGACTATGGCTGTCAAAAAAGGAGACGAATACGTGATTAACGGGCAGAAGATGTTTATTTCTGGTGCTGACCGGGCTAAGGGAATGTTGCTCGTGACAAGGACGACTCCCTTGGAGAAGGTTGCGAAGAGGACTTTGGGTTTGAGCTTGTTTGTTGTGGATTTGCCTGATCCGGCGGTTGAGATCATTTCCATTGAGAAGCATGGGATTAATTATTCGAAGACCTTTGAGGTTTACATTAGTGACCTTAAGGTTTCTGAGGAAAGCCTTTTGGGTGAGGTGGATAAGGGTTGGTATCTTGTTTTGGATACTCTGAATCCTGAACGGATGTCCTTTTCCGCTGCTGCTTGTGGGCTTGGGCTTTTGGCTATAAGGAAGGCTGTTGACTATGCTAAAGAAAGAAAGGTTTTCCGTGGGCCTATTGGTTCGCATCAGGCTCTTCAGTTCCCGTTGGCTGAGACAAAAGCAAAGATTGAGGCTGCTAGACTATTGAATTACAAGGCTGCTTGGCTTTACGATAAAGGCGAACGTTGCGGTGCTGAGGCTAACATGGCTAAGGTTGCTGCTGTTGAGGCTGGTACTGAAGCTGTTTATCATGCTATGCAGACTTTTGGTGGTTATGGTTATGCTGTGGAGTATGATGTGGAGCGTTGGTGGAGAGAAGTAAACCTGATTAGGCTTGCGCCTGTGACTCATCAGATGGCTTTGGCTTTCATAGGCGAACATGTTTTGGGCTTGCCAAAATCCTACTAAAATTTAGCACATGAAAAAACAGGCTAGTTTTTCCACCTTCGTTTTCCCTCAAGGAAAGTGAGGGGTTATTCTATACCCCATTTTTTGGTGATTTTTACTAGTATAAAGATTACGAAGGCTATGATGAGAAACGTTATTAATACACCGATGAAGTGTCCAACACGGAAAGGTCCAGCTACGATAGTTTCCCATTCGATGCCGGGCATGGCAAGGGTGACTATGGGCATGATTAGGTCGTTAACAAGTGCTTTTACTAGGTCACCGAGGTATATGCCCATGATGAAGGCAACAGCCAGACCCATGACTTTGTATTTTGAGAGAAAATCTGTGAACTCGTTCCATATGCCTTTTGGTGGGGGTGGTGCTGGTTTTGGTTCTAGGAGTTCTCTTATTCTTCTTAATTCTTGCAGCATTTTGTCTTCTTTAGGCATGTTACATTCACAATCCTAAGGTCTTATCAATTTTCGTTTTTAAGTCTTGCGAAAACTAGACCCTCCCTTATATATAATAGAGTTTTGAAGCCTTGTCCGCTGTTAAGATTTAATAGAGTATTCGTATTTCTCCTTGTGAGTAGATGGACGCTCAAGAAAGGTGCCGGATACTCTCTTGAAGAGGGTCCGTGGTCTAGTATGGACTGACACCCCAGTGGGGATGTCTGCCGCAAAACCCCCATTTTTTTTACGCAGGGTGCAGGGATCCGAATCGTTATATAGTTGGGGCAGTCTACTTTGAAAAGGGGAGATCTATTCTGACTAAAGTAGTGGCCATAAATGGTAGCCCGAAGATGGAGAAAGGTAGGACTGCAAAGATCCTAACGCCCTTTGTCGAAGGCATGGAGAAGGCTGGAGCGACGGTTGAACTGTTTTATGCTAGGCGCCTGAATGTCAAGCCTTGCGATGGAGAGTTCTATTGCTGGAACAAGAAACCGGGTGAATGCTACATAGAAGACAATATGCAGTCACTCTATCCCAAGTTGCGCGAAGCGGATATCCTCGTGTTGGCGACCCCCGTATATATCCCGTTGCCGGGCGAGATGCAGAACCTAATCAACAGAATGGTTCCTCTTATGGACCCAGTTCTCAAACGGGAGAATGGTCGTACACGTGCTAGATTCCGCCCTGACGTCAAGATCAGAAAGTTTGTATTGGTGTCCTCGAGTGGCTGGTGGGAGATGGGTAACTTCGGAACGGTGCTTAGGACTGTAAAGGAACTGGCGAAGGACTGTAACGTCGAGTTCGCAGGCGCACTACTCCGACCACATGCGGGTCGCATGGCTGAGCATCCAAGAAAAGCCGAGGAGATCTTTGAGGCAGCAAGACAAGCGGGTTACCAGCTAGTAAACGAGGGAAGAATGTCCAAGAGCCTCCTCAAGATCATCGGTCAACCGCTCACCTCTGAGGAGAGAGCCCGTACGTCATGAGCGTGCACTAGTTCGGCCGTCCGGTAGCGTAGTCCAGCACTCAACACTAACCTAGCAATATCTTCTTCTGTTCCTCTTTTTTTGGAATGTAGGCGGGTTGGATTTGAACCCAGCTCAAATGGAGATATCTCCCGCAACTCTCTCTTTTTTCAGTTCCTAAACAAATCAATAGACCGAGAAAAAGGTGATAGGCAATTCATTCGATGACGCTTAAGCTTCCGTGCCTGCCTATTCTTAACTGGCGTTCACCCCTAAACCTAGCTACTTTGCCATTTTTAATGTTAATTAAGTCGCCCTCAGAAATAATGCTGATCTGCTGGTTCCATAAACCAATTCTAATTGAACCAGTTTCGTCGGCGACAAGTGCATTCGATACATAAGCCATCGTGCCAAATCTAGTGTATACCATTTTCGATTTTGGGATCTCAAGTACTCTCGCCTTCACATTGATCTGTTTCATTCCAGCTTTCAAGTTTTTGATCGTAGGGTTTGCGCCCTCATAGCTCTTTGCTGAAGAAACTCTTCGGGGCTGTATTGTTCTCATATAGCTTTCAAGTTGATTGCTTCCTAATAGGATTGCAGTCGGTATCGGAAATTGAGCTACAACCTTTTGAACATTGGTGAAGAGAAAAATCGCTGAATCCTTCGTTTTCTTACGACACCTTATCACCAACTGCTTGCATTCTGATTCTTTATGATTCCAAGCTTCCACAATGCAGTCAAAAAACCCACTTGAATCAACCTTATACGTCATAGCTATTCTGGCAAGGTAATCCAGAGTCCTTCTATCTTTGTACGAATGCATGCTTTTGGGAAGTCTACCTCTGCCTCTCCAAACTTTTTTCAGCATCCAATCATTTCCACTCTGCATTTTAACGTAATTATCATGTTTCAAAATCACAAACCATAGGAATACCGGAGTATTCTCAATGTCACTTATATAGATTGGCACATTTGTGAATCTTTATAGGCTCCCCCCGCTTGGATATCTCCGGTCGCGAAGAAAGCTTAAAGAAGTCTTTGTTCTCTGAATGAATTTGATGGAATCCTCCGTGCGTGCGGGATTATGTTGTGGTGTTTATCCCTAGGCAATCAACAACAACTTTTTCCATTCGTATGACTGGTATTATGAGTCCTTCTGCTTCCAAGTCTTCTAGGTCTATTTCAGCTGTCCAAAGTTCCGTGCATTTGGAGCATAGCCACAGTGACTCGGCATTCTTTGCATAGGGGTGCTCCGCACATGTCGCAGTACACAGTTTCGTCTTTTGGGATTTCTTTTTCGTAATCTGTACATTTGACTATCGACATTCACGTGTCCTACATGGGCACGAACTCTTCGTCGGTTCCTTCTGTTGTATCAATTTCTTCGGTCATTCTATCATCCCAGCTTTCCCAGCAGAGCCCATCGTAGGCTTCGTACTCCTCTTTGCTTATTTTTCGACCGCATACCTCGCAACAATATTCTTCTTTTTCCTCGTTTTCAGTGATAAATATTAACCAAAAATAATGGGTCAAAAGACCGAACAGTATTTGCCTTGGGTCAACAAACTTAACAGTATTCGCCAGCGCAAAAGGCGAGTATAGATCTAGAGCTTAGAACGAACAAGTGGCTTTCCTTGATCAAAAAGAGCGTTAATGAAAGAAAAAGGTGAGGGAAATTTAACCGCTTGGCTTGGCACTAATCGATTTTTGAAGCAGAGCCATTGACAGTTCCCAATTATCGCATGTAGCTATAGTTCTTTGATAGGCTGCACCTGTATATAAGATAGGGTTCTTCAGAACCTTCATTTGTTCTGGCTTCAATTTCTTCAATATTGGTTGTAGCTTTTTGTCCTTCCAAATAAGTTCGGTGAGTTGCTTTCCCGTTTTTTGAGACTTAGCCACGAGTTTTCTGACGTAGTTATAAGCATCTGGAAAACCATTAAGTGCCAACAGTATATACAGCGGTTCTGCCACAATAGATCCTTCACTTTTAGCCAAGTTCTCTCTCATTCTTTGCTTGTCGACGTAGATATTGCGAAGAGCATCTCCTAGCCGTTTTATGGCGTAGTCGAAGCCAGTAAATAATTCAGCTACAAATCTACCTGACGCGGAATTTGTGAGATCACGTTGATGTTCTGAAATCTGATCCATTAACACTGTTATAATCCTTGGCATATATGTTTTCCATAGACTTTTAACATGTTCAAAGTTTTTCGGGTTCACCTTGTGAGGCATAGTTGAAGACCCAATATCTTTTACATGATATTTCTCCGTGACCTCAGCAATTTCAGTTCGATGCAGATGCCTAATATCGTCGGCCAGATTGCCAACGACTGAAAAGCAAGAGATGACTGCATAGACTAGATCTGTTAGAAATTCAGGTTCCACGATTTGTGTTGAGACGCTGGAATCAGTTGGCTGTAGACCTAGTTCACGAAGAAATTCAATTTCCAGTATAGCTGGATCGTTAGGGTAGAACAATGACAATGCGTTGTAAGCACCTACTGCACCAGAGAACTTGCCACGAAGGTTGTTCATGGCATCTGCTATCTTCTTTATTCTGTTGCCTAACCTGCTTACATAAGAAGCTAATGCGTAGCCAAAAGTAGTCGGTTCGGCATGCTTTCCATGTGTGCGCCCTATCTGCACAACGTCTGCATATTCTCTTGCCAATTCCACGAGACGGCCATGAAGATCTAACAAATCTGGAAGGATAACGTCTCTCATAAGCTCCTTGAATCTGAGTGCGTTCGAAGTGTCTGTGATGTCGGCCGATGTGGCAAACAAGTGAATGACCCGTCCAGCTTCGGGGCTTACTCTCTTGTGAATGCAGTTGACTAACGCACGGATGTCGTGATGTACCCGTTTATCTTCTTCCAAGACTTCTTTGGCAGTGATGTTCTCGCACGCTCTCTCTACTTGTGTTGCCTCTTCGGAACTGCATATACCCCATCGCACTAACATCTTGACCAAAGTAGTCTCCACTCTTAGTAAATACCTCACATACGCCTCTTGAGAGACATACGGAGATAGACGATTGAAGAACTCTTCATCTGCGCCGTAATAGCGATAGTCTAGAGGGTTAACACACCAAGTTGAACTTTCCCTTTTTTGTAGTTTGGATTTGCGGGATTCTTCATACACACTCTTCTTCATAGGTCTTCACCCTTCCCCTTTTCAGACTGTATTTTTGTTAAATGCACTTTTCCTTTATCAATTATGCGGTAGAATAATGGTCGATTCTTTGCGTGTCTATCTATTGCTTCATACTTTTCATATAATCTTTTGCAATAGTAGTGGACCCTTGTGCGCAAGCGAGACCGATCGCCAGGCTTGCTCTGTTCTTTAATTCTCGTTAGCTCATCTATAATGTCTGAAACTTTGACCCAGCCTTCAGGTTTTCGAGAACCTAGTTGGGTCAAGATCTTCAGGATCTCTCTGGCTATCCAATGCTCAACTAGAAAATCATTTAATGCTGGATCATGAAGTACTATTGATGTTTTTGCCATATCGGTAATCTTTCTATCTTCATCTGATTTATGGTAACCTATTTCATCTAATAAATCTTTTCATTCGTCTTCGTCAAAAGTTGTTATTTATCGTCAATCTTTGTAGCATGATATGTCGGGACATATACATATATCTACCGCACAAAATCTGGCAAGTCAAACATGCTAAAAAATTCAACAGTATTTGTACACAAAACAGCGTCATAGCTCCCGCGTGACTCACTCTCTCAAAACTCTCTCATGTGTATCAGAACCGCTATTAACGAAACGACTGTTATGTCGATCTATTTCAATAACTAGTTTAGCATGCATTATTCATTCAGTTAGCGTGTATCGGATTTTGGGTTCAGAACTGTTAAATGTTTGTTCCAATTTTCTAAAGGCTGTAGTTCAGTATTGAGGTGGCTGTTTGAAATGGTGAGTCTAAGGTTCTATGGTGGAGTGGATGAGATTGGTGGTAACAAGGTTTTGTTGGAAGATGGTGATGTGAGGGTTTTCTTTGATTTTGGGCAGTCTTTCAGTATGGGGTGTGATTTTTTTACTGGTTGGCTTTCGCCT